>OGRJ01000269.1_pt1 | contig 51570 bp, 49 predicted proteins | sample 1553411 | NCBI WGS metagenome assembly OGRJ01 (sample SAMEA2580084, study PRJEB22360) | human gut metagenome | biome: human gut; feature: human-associated habitat; material: faeces | place: Denmark | collected 2008/2010
TTCGGGCAAAATATACCGCAAAGTGGGGCGTGCAGATTGCGGGAATGATTTTTCAGACTCGCTCCGGAGCCTGCCTGAAAAAGCTTCTGATATACTCAGAAATCCCCTGTCAGACAGGAGCCTGTCTCACAGAGGATTTCAACTTACATGTTTGAAAACTCATTTTCTCAATCTACAAAAAGGAATTATGCCTTGCACTCCCTGGCCAGTTTTTTCATCTCCCTTGCATTCTCCAGCACAGCGCCAGTGATCTGGGCACCCCCAAGGAGACGGGCCAGTTCGCGGATGGAGGCTTCTTCATCAAGAGGATGGATCTGAGTGGTGGTCTTGGTGCCTTCAACCTGCTTCTCAATCTCAAAATGGGAATCTGCCATGGCTGCGATCTGTGGAAGATGGGTAATGCAGAGCACCTGATGATGATGCCCGATCACTGCCATTTTCTCAGAAACCTTCTGGGCAGTGCGTCCACTGATTCCCGTATCTATTTCATCGAAAATCAGTGTTTCGATCTGGTCGCGGTCTGCCAGGATTGCCTTCAGGGCAAGCATGATTCTGGAAAGCTCACCGCCGGATACGATTTTACCAAGGGGCTTCAGACTTTCTCCCGGATTTGTGGAAATTTCATACTGGATTTCATCATAACCATTTTCTGTAAAACTGCTTCTTCTGGAAAACGTGATGGCAAACTGTACATCCAGGAAATTTAAGTCTTTTAGTCCCTGAATTACCTTTTCCTCCAGCTGATGGCTGTATTCTTTACGAACCTCCGAAAGACGGCTGCAGGCTGCTTCCAGCTTTTTCTCTGCCTTTTTCAGTTCTTCCCTGGCAGCCTCGAAAATTTCTTCATATTTCTGGAGTTTATTCAGCTTCTCCTGCTGTTTTTTCTGGTATTCCTGAATTTCTTCGATACGCTGACCGTATTTGGCTTTCAGACCATTGAGCAGATCCAGGCGGCGCTCTGTCTCATAAAATACGGACTCATCAAAAGTCATGTCATCCATATAGGAGGACAGCTCCCTGTTAAAATCATTGAGAAGTCCGTCCACTTCGCTTAAGGTCTGGGAAAGGGATTCCAGCTGTTCATCGTACTCTGTCACTCTGGAAAGTTCCCGAAGAGCCTCTCCCACTGCTTCCCCGGCTCCCTGTCCGTCATATCCAGTAAGGGCATGGGCACTTTGCAGGGAATCGATAATTCTGCGTCCATTGGAGAGCTTTCGATACTGCTTTTCCAATTCTTCGTCTTCTCCTGGAACCAGAGATGCTTTCTCAATCTCATTGATCTCAAATTCCAGAAAAGCCATTTCCCGATTCTTCTGCTCTTCATCCATATCCAGAGATTTCAGTTCTGCCTGACATTTCTTATATTCCTGATAGGCAGCTTTCACCTTCTCTTTTTCCGGAAAGATTTTCTCACGGCCGTAAGCATCCAGGATTTCCAGCTGTTTCTCCTCATAGAGAAGGGACTGGTGCTCATGCTGCCCGTGAATGTCAAGAAGACAGGCTGCAGCGGCCTTCATCTGGCTGACAGTGCTTGTCTCCCCATTTATCTTATTAATGCTCCTGCCGTCCATGATTTTTCTTGACATGAGGATCTGTCCGTCCTCCGGATAAATATCAAGTGCAGCAAGTGCCTCTTTTGCTTTCGTATTTTCAACCTGGAATAAAAGCTCTACCAGTGCATAGGGCGCATTTTCCCTGATCATGCTTCTGGACGTCTTTCCTCCCAGGATCAGCTGCATGGAACCGAGAAGAATGGACTTACCGGCACCTGTCTCACCGGTGAGGATATTCAGCCCGGGTCCGAATTCCACTTCTATTTCATCTATGAGTGCAAGGTTTTTTACGTGTAAATGTACTAACAAGGTTGACCTCCTTACGTTACTATATCCCCAATGGACAGTAACTCCTTACTTTTTTCTCATACTCTTATAAACAGGCCTAATTGCCCATATGTAATGTCAGGCAGCGATATGCTTCAAAGCAACACATGCCTTCAGATAGCAACAATCGAGCAGGAAATCCCTGCCCGATCCACTTTATGTTCTCAGTCAGCTCTGAACCCTGATTGAAAATTCCGGTCATGCAAACTGTTTTCATTTTTATCTTCTGTTCAAAATACTGCCCAGCTTCTCCATGACGCCCTCCGCCAGCTCAGAGCTCTTGCAGGCACACATAATCGTGTCATCTCCTGCAATACAGCCCAGGATTTCCGGCCATTTCAAGGCATCCAGGGCGGTGGCAACTCCCATTGCCATTCCGGTAACTGTTTTGATCACTACCAGATTCTGTCCAACCTCAATGGACACAACCGCATCATTTAACACTCTTGTATACTGGTCCCCAAGCCCTGGCTGTGTATCCTGCAGGATGGCATAGCGGGATTTCCCGTCTTTTCCTGCAACCTTGGTCATTTTCAGTGCACGGATATCTCGTGAAACCGTAGCCTGTGTCACCTTAAAACCGGCTTCATTCAATCTGGCTGCAAGCTCTTCCTGTGTATCTATGTCATATTCTTTTATCAGTTCGATAATTTTCTCATGTCTTGCTAATTTCACTTCTTAACCTCCCCTGCAAAGATTTTCTGCCCTGAAGTCTGTTAAAAAAGGCTGTCACTTACAATACCCCTTTTTCAAACAAGCTCTGAATGAACCTTTGCAACGCATTCTGAAAATGATATTATCAATAAAATTCCCATACTATGATCAATACTTATAATAATATTTGTATTCTGATACATTAATAAAAATCAGCTATCCCTCATTTTTTGTCTCAACACTTCAACAAAACTAAGATGATTCAGCTTCAAAATCCTGGTTTTCACCTCTGCCTTTCGGATCACAATCTTATCTCCTGTGATCATTGGAATTTCAGAATCCCCATCAAAAGAAGCCAGTCCTTTTTCACAATCCTGGTGACGTCCCTCTCCCATTTCCACCGTGATCACATCCTCCGCTGGGAAAACAATGCTTCGGCTGTTCAGAGTGTGTGGCGCGATCGGTGTCATAATCGTCATCTCTCCACTTGGTGAAACAATAGGACCGCCAACAGAAAGGCTGTATCCTGTCGAACCTGTAGGTGTGGAAATAATAATTCCATCAGCGTTATAAGAGTTCAGATATTCGTCATTGACAAAATTTTTAAATCTTACAACACGAAGGGGACCTTCCCTTGCAATTACAATGTCATTTAAGGCAATATCCTTGCCGATGACCTTGTCTCCCCGGTAAACAGTCCCGGAGAGCATCATTCTCTCTTCCACCTCGTAGACATCCTCCGTAAGCTTGTCAAGAGCCTGGTATACAGACTGCCTGTCCACCTCAGCCAGAAAGCCCAGATTTCCAAGATTGACTCCCAGAAGGGGAATCTGACTGCGCTTCTTATCGTGAGCCGCCTGAATGTCTCTGGCAGCCTGAAGAAGGGTTCCATCACCGCCAAGTACGATAATGCACTGTGTTTCTTCCGGAATCTTTCTTGGATCCGTATAGTGGAACGGACCTGCAGTCTGTCTTCCTGCAAGCTGAACTTCACAGTGTCCGCCTCTTTTTCCAAGATAATCCACTACCCGGTCTGTAAATTCCAGATTTTTATCTTTTTCATTGTTGGTTATAATATAAAACTTATTCATACCAAAGTCCTGTATCTGTTTACTGCCCCTGTAAGCAACAGCATTCAACTGCATACTATTTTTCTGCCGGTTTATCCAATGCTCCGTGTGCCTGTGCAACCACATCCTCCACTTTCACAGTAAGACTGTCCGGAACCTCCGTTCCCTCCAGTCTTTTCTTCAGATGCAGAAGATATTCAATATTTCCCTCTGGTCCTTTGATAGGAGAAAAAGAAAGATGGCATGGCTCGAGGGAAATACTCATGGCGAAATCCCTCACCTTCTCTATCACTTCCTCGTGTACAGCAGGATCACGGACAACCCCTTTCTTTCCCACCTTTTCCCTGCCAGCCTCAAACTGGGGTTTTATCAGGCAGACGATTTCGCCATCCTCTGTAAGAAGATTTCGCACAGGTCCCAGTACCTTGGTCAGGGAAATAAAGGAAACATCAATAGAGGAAAATGCAGGTTTCTCCTGGATATCCTCCGGTACCACATAGCGAATGTTGGTTTTCTCCATACACACAACTCTTGGGTCGTTGCGAAGCTTCCAGTCCAGCTGGCCATATCCCACATCAATAGAATATACCTTCACACCGCCATTCTGAAGCATACAGTCTGTAAAACCGCCTGTAGAGGCGCCTACATCCATGCACACCTTCCCCTCAAGACTTACATCAAATTCATTCATTGCTTTTTCAAGCTTCAGGCCGCCGCGGCTTACATATGGAAGGGTGTTTCCTCTGACTTCCACTTTCACCGTTTCAGTAAACATGGAGCCTGCTTTATCTTCCTTCTGACCATCTACATAAACCTGTCCGGCCATGATATATGCTTTTGCTTTTTCTCTGGAAGGTGCAAGAGCGCGCTCCACCAGCATCATATCCAATCGTTTCTTCATTCTCTTATTCCTTCTGAATAGTTACCTGAAATTTTCTTTATCTTCTCTGCAATGGCATTGGCGCTAAGCCCCAGCTGTACCCTAAGACTGTCCACACCTCCATGAGGCACAAAACGATCCGGAATAGCCACTGGCAGCACCTGGATACCAGGATGATGTTCTTCCATATAACCGCATACCTGCTGTCCAAAGCCACCATTTTGCACATTTTCTTCTACTGTTACCACCAGGCTGTGATTCCGCGCCAGCTGATCCAGCAAAGCTGTATCTAATGGCTTTACAAATCTGACATTTACAAAGGTAGAATCAATTCCTTCCTTCTGTAATTCACTGCAGACCTCTGCACAGATCTCCACCATGCTTCCAAGTGCCAGAACTGCTACCTTACAACCGCTGTGAAGGACTTCACTTTTCCCCATCTCCACAGCTGTCTGATATTCCTGCAGCCCCTGATATGCATTACCTCTTGGGTAACGGATTGCTACCGGGCCATCCGCTTTCACAGCAAAGCGAAGCATTTCCTTTAACTCCCAGTCATTCTTCGGTGCCATCACTGTCATTCCAGGCATCATGCTGAGATAGGAAATGTCAAAATTGCCCTGATGTGTCTCACCATCTGCTCCAACAAGACCTGCCCTGTCCACTGCAAAGATCACATGAAGCTTCTGCATGCACACATCGTGAAGCATCTGATCCACAGCTCTTTGCAAAAAGGAGGAATAAATGGCAACCACCGGGACTACTCCACCAAGTGCCAGTCCGGCTGCAAAGGAAACTGCATGCTCTTCTGCAATTCCCACATCAAAGAACCGGTCTGGAAATCTCTGGGAAAACTTTTTCAGCCCGGTACCATCAGGCATGGCAGCTGTAATGGCAACCAGCTTCTCTTCTTCTGCTGCCACCTGGCACAAAGCATCTGCAAACACATCCGTATAACCCGGACAGACCTTCTTCTGGGTTGGCTTTCCAGTCTTGATGTCAAACGGTCCGATTCCATGAAACATATCCGGATTCTGTCTTGCAGGTTCATAGCCACGTCCCTTTTCTGTAAGAACATGAACCACAACCGGTCCCTTCACACGCTTTGCCTCATTAAAAAGACGCATCATCTGGCGCATATTATGCCCGTCCACCGGTCCAAGATAGGTCAGGCCCATATTTTCAAAGAGCATTCCCGGAATAAAAAGCTGCTTAATGCTGCTTTTTGTCCTTCTCACAGCATCCACCATAGCGGTTCCCACACGGGGAATCTTTTTTACCGCCTTATTCAAGCTCATTTTCATTCCGGTGTATGCTTCTGCAGTACGGATCGCACTGAGATAATTTGACATTCCTCCTACATTTGGAGAGATTGACATATTATTGTCATTTAAAACAATTATAAAATTGGTCTCCAATTCAGCTGCATTATTCAACGCCTCATAAGCCATACCGCCTGTAAGCGCACCATCGCCGATCACAGAAACCACATGATAATTCTCACCAAGAAAATCCCTTGCATACACATAACCAAGGCCTGCTGAAATAGAATCTGAGCTGTGTCCCGCGTCAAAAGAGTCGCAATTGCTCTCCCCTCTTTTTGGAAAACCACTAAGTCCGCCTTCCTTGCGCAGGGTCTCAAATTCACCTTTTCGTCCGGTGAGGATCTTGTGAGTGTATGCCTGATGGCCTACATCCCAAATCAGCTTGTCATCTGGAAAATCCAGTACATTATGCAGTGCCAGTGTAAGTTCTACCACTCCAAGATTGGATGCCAGATGTCCTCCTGTCCTGCTGACGGATTCAATCAAAAAGCTTCGTATTTCTTCTGCCAGCTGAGGAAATTCAGCCAGAGGAATTTTGTGAATATCGTTGGGCTTTTTTATTTTATCCAGAATCATTTGTATCCTTCTTTCACTTCCTGCGTCCCACCAGCTCGTTCACCAGAGTAAACAGGAATTCATTTTTCTTATTCAGTCCTTCAAGCAAAGTAACTGCCTCATCTGACAGCTTCTTCACCTGCTGTGATGCTTTCTCAATTCCCATAAGTGTCACATAAGTAGTCTTATGGTTCTTCTCATCACTGTGAATTGGCTTACCCAGCTCTTCCTCAGTGCTGGTCACATCCAGGATATCATCCTGGATCTGGAACGCAAGGCCGATATTTTTTGCTGCCTTTTCTACTATAACAATCTCTTCTTCCGTGGCACCTCCAAGAATTGCGCCTGTCATCACAGAGGCTTCAATAAGTGCAGAAGTCTTATTCTCATAAATATAATCAATCATCTCACGGCTCATAGGCTTGCCGTCATTTTCCACATCCACACTCTGTCCGCCAAGCATTCCGTAAAGTCCGGTCTTATTGGACATTACCTTCAGTGCCTGAATCACATGTGCCTGACAATCTGGTGTATCTGCCGTGTCAAAAGCTGTAAGCATCACTTCATAAGCATAATTGAGAAGTGCCACACCGCTAAGAACCCCCATAGCTTCCCCATAAACTTTATGGGTAGTAAGACGTCCTCTCCGGTAATCGTCATTATCAAGAGACGGAAGATCATCATGGACCAGTGAATGGGTATGAATCATCTCCATTGCTGCCATAAAAGGATATACCAGCTTCTCGTCTCCTCCAAACAGCCTTAAGGTTTCCAGGATCAGCATAGGGCGAAGGCGCTTTCCTCCTGCCAGAATACTGTAATTCATTGCCTGCGCCATAGTCTTCGCAAAACCTTCCTCTGCCGGAAGATAAGACTGGATCACTTTATTAATTTCTTCTGTTCTTTTTTTTAATTCATCTTGAAAATTCACCAAGGCTACCATCCTCATTCATCTGCAGCATTTTTTTCTCTACGGTATCAAGCTTATCATTGCAATATTTCAGAAGCTCCATTCCCTGTTTATAAAGGCGAAATGAATCTTCCAGGGAGGTCTCACGGTCTTCCAGCCTTCCCGCCAGAACGTCCAGCTCTGAAAAAGCCTCCTCCAGAGTTTTCTCTTCTTTTTTCTCATCAGCCATCCTTCCGCACCTCCGTCTTTATTGCTGCACACATTGTGCACAGAAGCCTTCTATTAGCTATGCACGATCTGCATGCTGACTTCATTTTTCACTGTCTGTATCCGCTCCGTAACTGCTGGCTTTTGTATTCTGTACAGACGCCTCTATTGTACCATCTGTAACATAAATCAGCAGACCATCCCCTTGTTTTACCTGTGAAACGCTTGTCAATGTCTTTCCTTCCTTATCAGAAACGTAGGAGTAACCCTGATTCAGCTTCCGAAGAGGAGAAAGACCATGAAATCTTTCCAGATAGAGGGACAGTCTGTGTCTTTTATCTTTTATCTTTTGTTCCATGGCAGACTGGATTCGTTCCTGCACATCTGCCGCATACTGCTGACGGTCACGCAGACGGCTCTCCGGATTCAGATACTGAAGACGTGTTCCATATCTTTCCAGTTTTGCCCTGTTTACGTCAATTTTATTCCACACTGCCCGTTCCAGCCGTTCCTGATACCCTTGCATGGAGTTCAAAAGAGTCCGGCAGTCAAAATAGGCGAGTTCTGCCGCTGCTGAAGGTGTAGGGGCACGAAGATCCGCCACAAAATCCGCGATGGTAAAGTCAGTCTCATGTCCCACTGCAGAAATTACAGGTGTATGGCACTCAAAAATCGCCCTTGCCACCTCTTCTTCGTTAAAAGCCCATAGTTCCTCGATAGAACCACCGCCCCGTCCTACAATGATCACATCCACGCCTGCCTCGTCCAGCATGCGGATACCACGTACAATACTGGCCACTGCTCCCTCTCCCTGCACAAGTGCCGGGTAAAGAATACTCTGGATAAAAGGATTTCTTCGGGTGGAAACGTTGATAATATCCCGGATTGCAGCACCTGTAGGAGATGTGACAATCCCAACTCTGTGGGCAAATTCCGGTATGGGCTGCTTGTACTCCTGTGCAAACATTCCCATATCCTCCAGCTCCTGCTTCAATGCCAGGTATCTTTCATAAAGCGCACCAGCTCCCTCTAAAGTAATCTCCTTCGCATAGAACTGATATACGCCATCTCTTTCATAGACATCTACTCTGCCCCCGGCTATCACCTTGTCTCCGTCTTTCATGCGGAAAGCAAGACCTCTTCTGGAACCTGCGAACATAACACATTTCAGTGTGCCGCCTTCGTCCTTCAAGGTAAAATAGATGTGTCCTGTGGAGTGGTATTTACAGTTGGATACCTCTCCCTTTACATAAATATTCTGTAAAAAATAGTCCTGGGTAAACATGTTCTTCACATAGCGGTTTACCTGACCAACAGAATAAACATTATTCATTTTTATTTTCCGGTGCCCTGGAACTTACATTGCGGTTGACAACTACCACCTTTTTGGAAGGATCCTTTACCTTGAAACCGGACTTCGGTCTTGCAGAGGTCTGTTCTTCTTTCTTAGAAGATGCCTTTCTTGCAGCAACCTTCTTATCCGGGTTGGCAATCTTTCCAAGGATTCCGTTTACGAATGCACCGGACTCTTCAGAACCGAAGCATTTCGCCAGTTCTACAGCCTCATTGATGGCAACTCCTACCGGCACTTCCTCTTTCTCATATTCAAGCTCATACACAGCCAGACGAAGAACTGTCAGATCAACACGGTTCATACGGCTTGTCTTCCATCCCATACTGATGCTGTTCAGCTTCTCATCAAGCTCATCCGTGCAGTTCATAATGTTCATATATTTGCGGCTGATATAGTCCCGGTCGCTCTCTTCCAAATTCTCAATATCAGCTAAATATAAAGCCAGCTGCTCTTCCATTTCTTTCTGTGTATTAAACTCGCTGATAAAAAGCAGCTTAAAAATATGTTCTCTCTGTTCCCTTCTTCTCATGTTTCCTCCTACTATCTGTAACTCCCGAAAATCCCTGCAAAGAAATGCCAGCTCACGCAGACATTCATAGAAAAAAAAGGAAAGGTTTACTTTCCTTTTTTCGTTTACTTGCTTTTTTCATTCTCCATATCTACGCTTGCAATATGAATATTGACATCTGCAACCTCAAGTCCTGTCATGTTCTCAATGGCTGCTTTTACTTTCTCCTGAACCTTCTTGCTGGTCTCAAGGATATTCATGCCATATTCAATATTCAGGGTAAGGTCAACGCTTACCACACTGTCAACAATTTCAACCTTAACTCCCTTGGAGAGATTCTTCATTCCAAGCTTGCTTACCAGCTCATTGGTAATATTACCTGCCATGGAGGCAACTCCGTCTACTTCTGTAGCGGCAAGTCCGGCGATAATAGTAACGACCTCATCTGCGATCTGAACCTCACCGATTCCCTCAATATCCTGTATTTTATATGTTGTTCTCTTCTCTGCCATGCTTACAAACCTCCTAGGTTTAATCTGCCGGCTGCCGGAAAATTCGCATCTTTCCCCGAGGCCAGCGTCAAATCTGCCTTACGGCGTATTTACACGAAACGGATCATCCCACGCATCTACGCAGTTCTATTTCTATCCGAGACTTTCTTTAATTATAGCAAAATGCGTCAAAAATGAAAAGAGTTATTTACTGAATTCTGTTAATATTAAATCCGGATTTCTGTCTTCTGTCATGCCCACACTCCATGCATTGATAAACAGAAGCAACGGATTGCCTTTCAGATCTGTAACCTTCTTCATGTCAGAAGTTCCGACGATCTTGTCCACCTGAATCTCATCCTTGTTCGCAATCCATCTGATGTGCTCATATGGCAGATTTTCCAGACGAATTTCCACATTATACTCGTTCTCCAGACGATATTTCAAAACATCAAACTGGAGCACACCAACAACGCCCACAATGATCTCTTCCATATTTCCGTAAAGCTCCTGGAAAATCTGGATGGCACCTTCCTGTGCGATCTGGTTAATTCCCTTTACAAACTGCTTTCTCTTCATGGTATCCAGAAGTCTTACCCTTGCAAAGTGCTCCGGTGCAAATGTAGGAATGCCCTCAAATGCAAATTTTTTTCCAGGCGTACAGATCGTATCTCCAATAGAGAAAATACCGGGATCAAATACACCGATAATATCTCCTGCATAAGCCTCCTCAACTACATGGCGTGACTCAGCCATCATCTGCTGGGGCTGAAGAAGTCTCATCTTCTTATCCCCCTGTACATGATAAACCTCCTGGGAGGCATCGAATTTGCCGGAGCAGATACGCATAAATGCAATTCTGTCACGGTGAGCCTTATTCATATTTGCCTGAATCTTAAATACAAAAGCAGAAAAATCATCGCTCATAGGATCAACAAGACCTGAGTCTGCCATTCTTGGAAGAGGTGACGTAGTCATCTTCAGGAAATGCTCCAGGAAAGTCTCAACACCAAAATTGGTAAGAGCGGATCCAAAGAACACAGGAGTCAGTTCTCCCTTACTTACCATCTCCTGATCGAACTCGGCACTTGCGCCATCCAGAAGCTCGATTTCCTCCAGAAGCTGTTCTTTCTGCTCCGGATCCATAACCTCAAGTGCATGAGGAGAATCCAGATCGATTTCCTCAATAGTTCCCTCCTTGGTACCTTTCTGGGTATCTGTGAAAGTAAGGATCTTATTCGTGTTGCGGTCGTAAACACCGCGGAATTTCTTACCGGAACCGATTGGCCAGTTAATAGGACAGGTTGCGATTCCAAGCTCTTTTTCGATCTCGTCAAGAAGATCAAAGGTATCGTTGGCATCACGGTCCATTTTATTGATAAAAGTAAAAATAGGAATGTGTCTCATAACGCAGACCTTGAACAGCTTTCTGGTCTGTGCCTCAACACCCTTGGACCCATCGATTACCATAACTGCAGAATCTGCAGCCATCAGGGTACGATAAGTATCCTCTGAGAAATCCTGATGTCCAGGAGTATCCAGAATGTTGATGCAGTAACCGTCATAATGGAACTGCAATACGGAAGAAGTAACGGAAATACCTCTCTCCTTTTCAATTTCCATCCAGTCTGATACTGCATGGCGGGCCGTTGCCTTTCCTTTAACACTACCGGCCAGATTAATGGCTCCGCCATACAGCAGGAATTTCTCAGTCAGAGTAGTCTTACCTGCATCCGGGTGGGAAATGATGGCAAAGGTTCTTCTTTTTTCTATTTCTTTCGTATACTTCGACACGTTTAGCCTCCTATTTGAATTCTCTATTTCAGACACGCTCTAGAGCGTGTATTCTTATATTTTTGCAGCATTCCTATTCTAGTATAAGGACTGCTGCACTGTCAAGGGGGTATATCATGGATTTACTGTAGTATTGTCACGGATTTACTGTAGTATCATCATCAATATCCACGGAAGTCTCCAGTGATTCATCTTTATTTACCAGTTCTTCCTCGCTTTCATTTAACGGCGTGATCACAATATTTTCCGGCGCAATTCCCGTTTTTCTTTTCACAATGTCTTCAATCTGAGCCCGTTTTGCATCTGTCAGATCTGCTTCCGGAACCACCACATCTGCCGTTTCTCCGGTAAGGTTTACGATCACATTTTCGAAGCCTTTGGCTTCCAGAAGAAGTTCTGCTGCCGACTCTTTTTCCGTCAGATCCGCCATGGAAACCATTGTGCTCACAGCCTCCTGCTTCTGGTCATCTCCCAGATCCTGGTTGTTAATAATAGCCTGCAGGTCTGCTTTATTCTGGGAACGGATCTGTTCTCTGGAAAGTTTGGCCTGGGCCGCAAAATCAGAAGCCGCAGTAAGTACAGCTTCCCCCGGCGTGCTGGTGGTCTGATCCTGCACATCCGTAAGGCTGCTATCCGCCCCGTTCTCATCCAGAAGGGCTGTTTCATCGGTCAGATCATAGTCTACATCCTCCAGAATACTGCTGCTGTCCGCGCTTGCCTCCTTATTTTTCAGGCCAAGATCTACATCTGCAAAATTCAGGTATCCTGCAACTGCGATCAGAACCGCCAGTGAAGTAATGATTACCTGGTTCTTTTTCAGAATCTTTTTCACTTTACCTCTCCTCATTTCATTTTCATTACTTTAATTTTATGGGCATCCAGCTGAAATAATGCCATAACTCCTTCTACAATATTCCTGGAAACCACAGAATTATCTGCTCCTTCCGCCGCGATCAGCACTCCGGTCACCGCCTGATTTCCGGAATCGTAGAAACTGCTGCTGTCTTTTTCTTCCCCCGTCATAAGGAGTACCCGCACTTTTCCCACTCCTTCTGCCTGGGATAAAAGATCTTCCAGTTTTTTCTCCAGAACTGTTCGTTCTGCATCTGTATTTTCCTCAGAAGAAGCTGAAAAAAAGGAACTGCTTTTTACTTCCGGGGAGCTATCCTTTTTATCGGATACCGGAAGTGCAATTACCGTAAGCAGAAGTCCCAAAAGGAGAAGAATCACCCATTGTCTGCTTCCCATTTTCCCAAGCAAGGACTTCACAGTTTTCTTCCCTGATTCCCCAGTTTGCTGCAAGTTCATCTTTTATCCCCCTCTCAAGCTCTCCATCTGGCACCTCCTTCGTCCACAGGCAGACTTTTAACAGCTCCCCTTCTATATGTACTTTGCATGCCGTCACTTCTATGCCTTTCTTTTTCAAAGATTCCGGAATATTTTTCTCAAGCTGCTCCTCCACACCTTTTTCCAGAAGGCTTTTCTGAAGATTTTCCAGATCAAGAGTGAGCCGCTTTTTTTCTTCCTGCTGGTAAAGGCTGGAAAAGCTTTCCGGCAGTGTCTTAGCTTTTTCCAGAATGGAAAGCATGGGAGTGATCAGCATAACCATCAGCAAAAGTCCCATAAAAAAACGCACATAACGCTGATATTTCCCGGTAGGCACCAGATGGATGAGCATAGTCAACAGAATATAAAATATGGCAAGGCATTTGATCCAGCTGTAGATGGCTTCTTTCATAATATATCACTTCCCGCATCCCATTTTGGTCCCATATCTCAGTCATATGCTCAGGTTATTATGGTTCATTTCCGCTTACTGTTACTTTTATCCGCCTACAGACGCCATGAGAACTATAAAGGTAAGCACACACAGAATTTCCGCAGTCAGCATGATCCGCAGAAGCAGGGCACAGCCTTCTCCCATTGTGCCAAGGCAGCCTACGATTCGTTTGTCTGATACAGGCTGTGCCACTGCACCAAGGAAGCGAAAGCTAAGAGATAGGAGACCATAATGAATCACAGGTCCGGCTCCTGCAAGAAGCAGAACCACCACCGCCATTGCTCCAAGACAGTTTTTCACAAGCAGTGCCCCTGCCAGAATCAATTCTGTTACCGCATTTACGGCATTTCCCACAGCCGGAATCGCTCCGGCAGTTCTGCCCAGGGCAGTTCGTTTGATGGCATCCATGGCAGGCGCAACCAGTCCTCGTACCGCCTGAAGCCCAAGGACAGCCCCAAGCATGGTTTTCAGGCTCCAGTTGATCATAGTTTCCAGAAGTTCTGCCATCTTGCTTAACATATCCTCTTTGGAAAGATGGTTCACCATACAAAGAAGAACATACAGATTAGCCCCTGGCAGAATCAAAGTGAGAAGAAGCCATTCCACCAGCCACACCAGAAGAAGAACCCCCTGATAAAATACAGAAGCCGTGACAGCTCCTGATGCTGCTGAAACTGCCACGAAATAAGCAGGTGCCAGGCCTTTCATAAACTGAGTCATCCATTCCAGCTGTTTTCCAAGAGAAACTCCAAGCTGCTGATAGCTGTTCATCAGAATGGTAAATAATAAAAGATATACCATGTAAAAACTTACCTCTCCAATCTGGCTGTTTTCAAATACCTCTGCAAAATTTGAAAAAACAGCAGCTGCCAGCACCAGGAGAAGAATGCGAAAAAAATTAGCCCGTTCTTTTTCCAGCCGTTCAAAAAAGAGGCTGCGCAGAAATTGCTGCACCGCCTCTTTTGAAAATACTGTTTCGCCGTTTATCATGTTTTTTAATGCTGTTCCTATGGAGAAGCTGTCCTCTCCCAGCATTTCATCCATTAAAGTTTGTACCTGTTCGAAAGACATGTCAGAAACCAGCTGCTCCGTAATGCCCTCAGAATCAGCGGAAGCTGCACGATAGCCAATACCTGCTGTTACCGTTTTCTCCGTTGTCTCTTCCTCTGTTTCGACTGCTGTTTCACCTGTAAAACTCTCTGCTTCCATGTTCTCTGCGTTTACATTTATTTTTCTGGTTCCCATCAGAATCCATACTGCAAACAACAATGCAGCAATTACCTGCCATTTTTGTTTTTTTCTCCAGCCCCTCATACCATGAACTCCTGAATCGTCTTCAGAAGTGCCATAAGCACCGGCATGCTCAGAACCATCACCGACAATTTACAGAACAGCTCAATCTGCGCCGCTGTTGTGCTGTAGCCTGCATCTTTACAGATTCCGGAGGCAAACTGACCGATGTAGGTAATTCCGATCATTTTTACCAGTGTGGAAATATATTCCGTGTCCACTGGAAGTGTCTCCTGGATTTTCCCCAGAGATTCAAACAGGTAATAAATTTTCCCCACAGCAAGTCCCATGATCACAAGACCAATTCCAACTGTAATAAAACAGGCGTATTCCGGTTTGGTTCCTTTCATAAGAAATCCAAGAATAACACCGCATACGCCTAGTAACGAAATCTTTATAATGTCCATTTTCCACCTCCTGAACACAGGTGACAGGATATTGGTGAATCAGATCACAATTCAAATAATTTTTTTATGCTGTCAAACAACTCATAAATATATGGTACAATCCAGAAGAGTACCACAAGGAGACCTGCCAGGCTGACTAAAAAAGCCTGTTCCTCTCTGCCGCTGTGTTTCAGAACCTGAGAAAGCACGGAGACCAGAATCCCCACAGCAGCTATTTTAAAAATAATACTGACTTCCAAGGGGGCCTCCTTTCTTACCGTTATCTGCCTTACATAACCGTTTTCCAGGCAATTTTTCCAGATATTATATGAAATTACCACAACAAGACTGCCAGCAGAATTCCGCCCAGAATTCCCATGCTCTGATATGTTTTCTGCTGCTTTGGCATAGCACTTTTCAGAGTCTTTATCCTATAGCCTAGCTCCTCCTCCAGAAGTGTCAGCTGTGCCACCTGCATTTCCCTGTCCAGATATCCCAGTTTTTCACCCAGAGAAAGAAAGCTTTCCCGCTCTTCCTCTGAAAGTTTGTAAAGGGGAAGCAGTCTTGCCGCGCATTCCCTGAAAATCTCATCAAAGGTAATTCCAGGCCGCTGCTGAAGCCATCCTGCAGTTTCTTTGAGAAAAAGCCTGTACTCTCCTGGCATTTTTGCTGCAGCATCAAGAAAGGCATCTTCCAACGTCGCCCCTGTGCAGCGGATTTCCCCTTTCAGTAACAGAAGAAGCTGAGCCAGTTTTTCCAGAATTTTCAGTCTGGCTGTCAATTCCATGCTTTTACACAACCCAAGACCTGTTCCGGAAAAAAGGATCAGAATGATTCCTGCTGTTTTCAACAAGGCCTCCCGTTTCTGTCATAAATTCCAAGTATGGTTCCCGCATGTTCTCCCTTGTCCAGGAAAATATACCGTTCAAACACTCTTCTTCTCACCAGCCTTTCAAAATAAGGCTGATGGATCACGTCCTCAATGGAATTTCCATGAGCGGTGGCGATTACTTTACATCCACTGTGAATCACAGATTCCACAGCTTTAAAGTCTTCTTTCCGTCCCAGTTCATCTACGGCCACAACTGCCGGAGACATAGAACGGATCAGCATTTCCATCCCTTCTGCCTTTGGACAGCCGTCCAGCACATCCGTACGCATGCCAAGGTCATTCTGTGGAACTCCCTGATAAGAACCGGCAAGCTCACTTCTCTCATCTACAACGCCAACCGTTACCCCCGGCATTTTTTTCTTTTCCTCACCGTTGCTCAGCTGACGGATAATATCCCGGAGCAGGGTTGTTTTCCCACCTCTTGGCGGAGAAACGATCAAAGTATGAGCTACCCAGTCTTTTTTGCGGATATAGGGCATCACCTGGTCTGCGCATCCTACCACTTCGTGAGCCAGACGTACATTGATACAGGAAATATATTTCATTCCCTGGATCTCATTGCCGTCAAGAATCACCTTTCCGGTAACACCTACCCGATGACCTCCCTGAACAGTAAGAAACCCCTGGCGCATTTCATCTTCATAGGAATAAAGGGAATAACCACTTATATATTCCATGGTTTCCTTCAGATCTTCCCTTGTCACCACGTATTTGCCATCATGGTCGGTAAGGAAACCCTCACCTCCGTCATAGGTGTAGAACAGCGGTCGTCCTACTCTTAACCGTATCTCATATATTTTGTCATAATCAAGGTTTGCATTCATCAACAGTCTGCGGATATTGCCCGCAAACAGGTTCTGAATCTGCTCTGCTTCTATGTTGTATCACCTCTCAATTTTAATATATGTGGACAATCCCGGATTCATTCTTAAATAAATCCACCAGATTTACAGGCTCTAGAGCGTGTTTGAAAAATCCTTCTAATACTGGCTCACATTACTCTGTATGCTCTGCTGGTATTCTTCCATTCTGGGAAGGCTCAGTTTTAAAACCCTGTCCACAATATTCACAGACGCTGAACTATATGCATAGGCAGCGGATTCAAACAGCACGTACAAGTCATCCCCATCCACAAAAATCTGTTCGATCCGTTCCGGAAACCGATAGCTGACAGCAGAATTTTCATCTACATAAAGCCTTTTATCGGATTTCTCATAAAATACCACTCTGGAAGGCAGAATTCCAAAGGAATGAGACAAAAGAAGCTTGTCGTTATAAAAAGCCATTCCCTGTGCCTGTTCGGAAATGGTGGAATAATCAAGGGGAACTGCCATCCCAAAGTTCATTCCCAGACCTTCATCCATAGTATTTATCAGGTTTCCCTGATCATCTACTGCATATCTTGCAATTGCACTGTCTGTATATTTTGTAAAGCAGCCAACGTACAGACACCCATCATAAAAGGTCATAAAGGAATCACGGACGATTCCGTAAAGGCTGGCTATCTGGTTGGTCGCGATAGGATGCCTACCCGCATCATAGTCATAATTTTCAATGGATTCCATGGTAAGACTCACTGCCTGGGCAAGCTCCTGCGTATTTGAAGAATACCATAGAATCTGATGTTCACTGTCATACGCCAGACCGCCAACATGTGGCTGTCCGGGCAAAATAATTTCTTTTATAAAACGGTGCGATTCTTTGTTGATCATATAGATCACAGAATTATGCTTTTTCGCATGACAATAGGCACTTACAAAAACATAATCCTCTGTTACTGCCAAACCCTGCGGTGTCATAGTGGTACACATGGCCGGCATATCACCTTCACTGGTAAGAAGGGTTTGTGTTGCTTTCAGACCGGGAATAATATAGGTTCCATATTCCCGCTCTTTTTTCCTGTCTTCAAAGGCAAATGCCATCAGCTCTTCTTTCTGGGAAAGCATCTGGATCTGTCCACGAAGCGTATAGTAAGCCGCTTCCTGATTGGTGGTTTTCCTCTTGGTGGGCGGCTCATTTCTGCCTCTGTATATAAAGGCATATGCCAGATAAGATCCCACAATGACCAGAACCATGATCAGGATCCTGAGCCAGAAAATGCGGTTTCTCCATTTCATCTTTTTCTTCATTTATCTGCACTGCTTCCGCAATAGTACTCTTTTGGTAACTGTTCCGTACCTTCACAATTACATGCTTTACAATTGCATGCTTCGCGATACACAAAAAATCATGCTTTCCATGATTTCACGCCGCAATTCCCGGGCTTTCTGTGAACTGTGTTCACAAAAACAACCTCGCGGAATACTGTCTCCTGAATAGTTACCTCTTTTTTTGTTATAATTTCACAACAGACATCATTATACTTTATCAGGTTTACGTTTACAAGAGGAAATTAGAACAGCCCGGTTTCTTCCAGAAACCGTGAAGGGTCACGCTCTTTATCGTACTGACGGCGCACATAACAGAGCATAAGTTCTTTCTTCGCCCGGGTCATGCCTACATAAAAAAGCCGGCGTTCTTCTTCCAAGGACTCTGCCAGAACAGCTTTTTTATAGGGAATGCTCCCTTCGTTTACATTCATAATATAAACTTTATCGTATTCCAGCCCTTTTACCGCATGAAGGGTGGAAATTACAATCCCTTTCCTTTTCGTCTCCTGTTTTTTCGCCTGTTCGGCCAGTTTCTTTGTGTAATCCTCTATGTAGTTTTCCCACTCTTCCAGGGTTTTCATGCCTTTGGCACTTTCCTGTATGCGGTCAAGGACCTCAAGGAGCTCCTCTGGACGAATTTTACGATACTGGGCATATTCAATCAGATACTGCTCGTAGCCCATTCCTTTTCGGATAAAATTCACTGCAGCATAGGGTGCTAAAGTGGAAAGAATACGAAGATGTGTTTCCAGTGTGGTAATCCTGTCGCACATCCAGTCTTTATCTTTATAGAAATCTCTCAGTGCAGAAAATGAGATTGTGGTCTGAGTCAGGGCATCCCTTGCTATATACCGGTTGGGGCGGTTCATGATTTCCAGGAAAAGCTTTCGCGTCCTGTCTCCTGCTGCCATTTTCAGATATGCCATCAGGTTTCTGCTGATCCAATGCCGGAACAGATTGGGCAGCTGTTCTTTCATGGTAAAAGGAATCTGGTACTCCATCAGCGCTCCAACAAGCCCCTCTGCCTCCTGATTGGTGCGAAAAAGCACTGCAGTATCCTCCAGATTCTCTCCTGCCTCCAGCCGCTTCTTCAAAAAGGCGGCAATCTTCACATACTCTTCTCTTGGATTGTCAAATTCCATCACTTTCACAGGTTTTCCATGCTCATTTGGCGTAGACAGCCTCTTCTTAAAGCGGATCTGATTGCAGCCCACCACATTCATGGCTGCCTGAAGTACATTTTTCGTACAACGATAATTAATGTCCAAAAGAACCGTTTCTGCCTTAGGATAATCTTTGGTAAAGTTCAGCATGATCTCTGGCTTGGCGCCACGGAAATGATAAATAGACTGATCATCGTCTCCCACTATGAACAGGTTATCCCTGGGCTTTGCCAGCATCCTTACAATATCATACTGGAGATGGTTGATATCCTGAAATTCATCTACCATAATGTATTGGAATTTGTTTTGCCATGCCGCCAGGATATCTTTTCTCTTGACAAAAAGTTCATAGCAGCAAAGAAGCATGTCATCGAAATCCAGTTTTCTTCTCTGACGCAAGGCCTTCTGATACCCATTATAAATCTGGCGGAATACCTCATCTGGGCAGCAGGAAGAATAATAGTGATCCAAGGAAATCCTCCCCCCTTTTACCACGCTGATTTCCTTTGCCACATCCTCCTGGAAATCTCCCTCCTGCGCTAGTTCCTGACCAAATTCCAGAGTCATTTCTTTTAAAATGGCATATTTTTCTTCTTCTGACAAAATATTGCCGGCACCAAGTCCATAAGCCTGCTTCAGAATTCCATAAAAAACACCGTGAAAGGTTCCGAAGGTAACAGCCGTGGAGGTCTGTCCGGTAAACTTCAGAAAACGCTCTCTCATCTCTTTTGCTGCAGCCCGGGAAAAGGTTACAACAAGAACAGAGGACGCCGGTATTTCCCCCTCACCAGTCATATATGCAGTTCTTTCAACGATCACTGAAGTTTTCCCCGAACCGGGGCCTGCCAGAACCATCATAGGTCCTGACAGGTGGGCGATTGCCCTTAATTGAGATGGATTTTTCTTCATAATTGAGACAGATTCTTCATTACAGATTCTCAAGCTTCTCGATTGCAGCTTTCACACGGCGGATTGTCTCATCCTTGCCAATGATCTCCATGATCTCGGTAGCGCCTGCCGGTGTCATCTGCTTGCCTGAAACAGCTGTACGAAGAGGCCACATTACATAGCCGTTCTTGTAACCTTTCTCCTTGACAAATTCGCTTAAGGAAGCGAACAGCGGATCATTGGTGTAATCCTCCTGAGCCTCCAGAAGCGGAAGAACTTCTTTCAGAACTGTAAGAGAAGTCTCTTCGTTTGTTTTCATTTTCTTATGGCAGTACATAGATGCATCATACTCCGGAACTTCCTGGAAGAAATCGATCAATGCCGGAATGTCAGGGAAAGTTTCGATTCTGGTCTGAACCATTCCTGCAATTTTCTTAAAGTTAAAGTCTCCCTTCAGAACTTCCTTCATGTATGGAAGTGCTCTCTCATAAAATACTTCCGGATCCATTTTCTTAATATACTCGCCATTCATCCAGCGAAGCTTGTTGATATCAAATACAGCCGGAGATTTATTAATGTGATGATAATCAAATTTTTCAACCAGTTCCCTGAGGCTGAAGATCTCGTTATTATCTGCCGGACTCCATCCCAGAAGTGCAACATAGTTTACAATTGCCTCGGAAACAAATCCCTGATCCAGAAGGTCCTCATAGGAGGAATGTCCGGAACGTTTGGACAATTTGGCGTGAGTTTCATCCGTGATCAGTGGACAATGTACATAAACCGGAATATCCCAGCCAAATGCCTCATAGATACGGTTGTATTTCGGGGAAGAGGAAAGATATTCATTGCCTCGTACCACATGTGTGATTCCCATAAGATGATCGTCTACAACGTTAGCAAAATTATAAGTCGGATATCCGTCAGATTTGATCAGGATCAGATCCTCAAGCTCCTCATTGTTTACTGTAATATCTCCGTAAATTACATCATGGAAAGTGGTAGTTCCCTCTGTAGGCATGTTAAAACGAATTACATGTGGCTCTCCGGCATCCAGACGGCGCTGAACTTCTTCCTTGGAAAGCTTCAGGCAGCGTTTGTCATAAATGGAAATCTCCTTGCCTGCTACCACGCGCTTCATGCTCTCTAATTCTTCCTTCTGGCAGAAACAGTAGTATGCGTCGCCCTGGTCTACAAGCTGTCTGGCATATTTCATATAAATCCCCTGTGCCTGGCGCTCGCTCTGTACATATGGGCCATATCCACCGTCCTTATCCGGACCTTCGTCATGAATAAGACCAGTCTTCTCCATAGTACGATAAATAATATCTACAGCGCCCTCTACATAGCGCTCCTGGTCTGTATCCTCAATACGGAGAATAAAATCTCCGCCTTCATGCTTTGTAATAAGATATGCGTATAACGCAGTACGTAAATTTCCAACATGCATTCTGCCAGTAGGGCTTGGTGCAAATCTGGTTCTGATCTTAGTCATGTCTTCTCTATTCTCCCTGTTTATTCTTTCTTATCTTCTGCTGCCATTCCGTGATGGCAATTTCCTTTTCACATTATATACCTAATCCATTCAAAATGTCCATAGAAAAAATCCCCCTGAAGCCCAGCCTCAGGGAGATCGTTACGTTCACTCCGTTCACCGTAACGCGCTTCGCGATGCACAGAAAGACGAACCTTCTTGTGACAAGCACAAGAAGTAGCGTTTGCTGCGCAAACTTAATTCTCGGGTTTTCTGTGAACTTTGTTCACAGAAACACCTCGCGGAATGTTACCAGTGAACAGTAGCGGGAGATCATCATCTGCGAAAAAAATTAAGCATCGATTCCTTTATCTCTCAGATAGTCGATCACATCACCAACTGTGTTCAGCTCTGTAAGCTCCTCTGCCGGAATCTCGATGTTGTACTCATCTTCCAGAGCCATAACAAGCTCGAAGAGGTCAAGGGAATCTGCTCCCAGGTCATCCTTGAAAGAAGTATCTGCTGTAATTGTCTCTGCGTCGCAGTTAAGCTGCTCTGCAATCATTTCACTCATCTTTTCTAACATTGCTCATTCTCCTTTAATAAATATCTCGAAAACCGGCTTCCATCAGCCGTATGTCATACACTGCGGAAAGTATATAATCTGCTGGCTCATTTGTCAAGAGAATTATAGGATAAATTCCGGCTCCTGGAATTTAATCTGTCTGGCCACACTTAAGGCCAGTCCCATCTCTGCCATCAGGAACAAAATGGAGGTACCTCCATAGCTGATAAATGGCAATGTGACACCTGTGTTTGGCATGATGTTCAGCACAACAGCTACGTTCATAATAACCTGCAAAGCGATATGTACAAAAACACCGCTCACAAGCAGGGAGCCAAACATATCCGGTGCATTCTGTGCAATAAAAAACAATCTGTACAACAGATAACCAAACAACGCCAAAACCATGATCGCACCAAAAATCCCCAGTTCTTCACAAATAATGGAAAATATCATGTCATTCTGTGCCTCAGGCACACTTCCAAGCTTCTGAATACTGTTTCCAAGACCTCTGCCAAAGAAACCTCCTGAACCAATTGCATACAAAGCCTGCAGAGTCTGATAGCCATCTCCGCTTGCATAATCCTCCGGATGAAGCCATACCTGAATACGACGTAAACGGAAGTTAGAGCTCTGATCCATATGGGAAAGACTGTATACCAGGATTGCCACCAGAATAACCGCAACAACAGCAAGGATAACAAATGGTTTTGTTTTTGGATGTGCGATAAACACCAGACCTACGGTAATCCCCAAAATAATCATAGCAGTACTCAGGTTATCCGTAAACACATATGCAAACAGGGCCTGAATGCCGCCCATTCCCAGAAGTACCATAGTAGCTTTCAGGGTTTCCACTCTCTTTCCCATTTTGACGATCAGATAGGACAATGTGATGATCACTGCAATCTTTGCAATCTCTGCCGGCTGAAACTGTACCCCAAGCTTCAGCCATCTTCTCGCTCCATGAGAGGTGACTCCCAGGGGAGTCTTTACCAGCACCATGAGAACAGCGGCTACTACATAGATCACAAACGGAAATTTCGCCAGAATATGATAATCAAAATAGGACACTATAATTGCCAGCACAAGACAGCCGATACTGTACATTGCCTGTTTTTTGAAATAGAACATATCGTCCCCTTCATTAATCTGAGCCATGTAAGAGCTTGTACTGTAAAGCATGATCAGACCAAAGCACATGATCAATATGATTACTGCGACCAGATTAAAATCATAGTAATCTGATTTCGCCTTTTTCATTTTGATCTTGGACTTATAGCCAGGACCTGCCTTTTTCTTTCCTGACCGGATACTTGCTTTTTTCTTTTTCGCAATATCCACTTTATCACCTTTTTCTGTTCATTTTTATATAAACTCTTTTATTTCCTTAATTGTTTTTCATTATAGCAGACTCTTTTTGCAGGTGCAACCCAAAGGTGCTGTTACTCCGTGAACGGTAACGGCTGCAGGGTTTATCCCGTAATAGAAAAGAGCAGGATACTCTCCTGCCCTTCTCTGTTTCCTTATAGAAATTTATATCTGACCTGCTTAAGATCAGTCTTCACTGCCATCATCGAAGCCTTCTGTTTCAATAATGAACTTCACGTTGCCACTCATGGAAGCATCTTTTCCTGTGAAGGATGTATAAGCAGCATCATCAGACTGGAGTGCTTCCAGGCGATCCAGAACACTCTGGAAATCATCTTCCATAGTATCTTTCAGTTTCTTGATACCCTCATCGTAGAACTCTTTCTCACCATCCTTCAGATCTTTTGCTCCATCCTTCAGATCCTTAGCTCCGTCTTTCAGATCTTTTGCCCCATCCTTCAGGTCTTTTGCTCCATCATCCAGGGTCTTAGCTCCGTCTTTCAGACTGCTTGTTCCGTCTTTCAGAGTCTTAGCTCCGTCATTCAGCTCCTTAGCTCCATCCTTCAAAGTCTTGGTTCCGTCTTTCAGATCTTTTGTTCCGCTTACTAAAGAAGATGTACCACTCTTCAATTCACGAGTTCCATTATTAACACTGTTTGCACCGCTTCTTAACTGGGAAGCTCCGCTTCTCAGATCTGCAGCACCGTTCTTTAGCTGTGCAATACCGGATTTTACCTGTCCACTGGCTGCTGCTAATGTACCTGCTCCGCTTACAAGGCTCTTGGTTCCTGCTGTCAGCTGGGATGCTCCACTGTTCAGGGTATCACTGCTTGCTGTCAGCTGAGAAGCTCCGCTTCTTAGTGCCACACTGTTTGCTGCAATCTGACCAACACCAGTTACCAGCTTGCCGGTTGCTTTGCTGATTGAACTGATACCTGCATCAAGGCTCTCCTTTGCACTCTTTAATGTACTTGCGCCATTGAGAAGTGCTGTTGCGTTGGCATTATCCTTGCCCTGAAGGGTATTGATTCCATCTGTAATAGTCTTCTCACTGTTAAGGAGCTGATCTGCTCCGCTTGTAAGTGTCTCAGCAGCCTTGGTATCCTGTAACTGTTTATAACCAGCCTGAAGCTTCTCATTTCCTTCTGAAATCTGTTTAGCACCTTCCGCTAACTGATTCACAGAATCTGTCATGGAAGAAAGATCTCCAAGTCCTGCAATCAGACTGCTTACTGCTGTCAGACTCTCTCTTACCTGCGTTCCGGCTGCTTTCAGATTTGATGCTCCTGTAGATAACCGACCTTCACCTGCTTCCTTCAGCTGTGCCATTCCACTGTTCAGAGAATCAGCACCTGTGCTCAGCTGTGCGGCTCCTGCATTTGCGGTCTGGGCTCCTGATTCAACAGCAGCTGCACCTGCAATCAGTTTATCTGCTTCACCAGCTAAAGTTGAGGAGCTCGCTGATGCTGCTTCTGAAATACTGCCCGCTGCACCTTCCAGGGTGGACGCAATGGCATTTAAGGATTCCTGAACACTGCTTCCGTTTGTCTCAGCCTGGACAGCTACCTGTGACTGTGCCTGAATGTTACCCAGCTCACCCTGGGCGGCAGAAGCATTTCCAAGACCTGCATTTAACTGCTCGATTGCAGAATTAATAGCTGCTGCAGTTCCTTCGTCAAGTCCCTCTGTTCCAAGTGCTCCCTGCAAAGTTGCGATTGCACTGCTCATAGAGCTCTGAGTTGCACTGATTGCACCAGCTGCAGCATCTGTAGATACCCCTGCGGACTGTGCAGTAACCGTAGTCTCAATCTGGGCAGCTGCCTCACGGATACTTGCTGCTGAATCATTCATTGTCTTAGAAGCACTGTCGCCGATCTGACTGATTGAATAGCTTGTTCCTTCTTTTAATTTTCCAATTCCGTCTTTTACCTGAGTTGCACCGGAAACAAGAGACGCTGTACCATCAGTCAGGCTCTTTGCTCCCTCTGCAACACTTGCTGCCCCAGAAGCAGCCTCACCTACTTTTCCAACGTATTCCGTTACACCATCAGCCAGGGAATCAGCTCCATCTGCATACTGATTCAGGCTCTTCACCATTGTTTCCGGCTTTGCAGCTGCTACATTCTTGGCAATTTCTGTAAGTTTTGCAGAAGCAGCGCTGATTCCTTCTGAAGCTTGCTGGATTCCAGGTGCCAGCTGTCCTACCCCTTCAACCAGTGCAGATGTTCCACTTACATAGTCCTTGGTTCCCTGTGCCAGGGCACTTGCACCGCTTACATAAGTGCTTACTCCGTCAGTCAGCTGAGTTGCACCATTTACATAAGCGGTTACACCGTCTGCCAGCTGATTTCCACCAGCCACATATTTGTTCACACCATCTGTCAGGGATTTCATTCCTTTATTATACTCTGCCATGTTGCTGTTTACAGTGTCAACACCTTCTGTGTAGCTGTTCACACCAGAAGCCAGTGAATCCACCCCTGCAGTATACTGGGAAATACCGCTCTGCAGTGTTTTTGCACCGCTGTTTAACTGGGAAGCACCAGTCTTGGCACTTGCCACACCAGCATCAAATTCATTGTAGCTGGAAGCCAGTGTATTGGCTCCGCCATAAAGCGTTCTGGTTCCATCGTACAGAGTCTTTGTTCCACTGTATAAGGAAGTAGTTCCATCATAAAGCTGACCGGCTCCTGTATTAAGAGTCTTGGCTCCGTCGTAAAGCTGGCCGGCTCCGTCATCCAGGTCTTTACTTCCATCATAAAGCTGGCTGGTTCCATCTTTCAGAGTCTTGGCTCCGTCATCCAGGTCCTTGGCTCCATCATAAAGCTGGCTGGTTCCGTCTTTCAGATCTTCGGTTCCATCATAAAGATCTTTCGTTCCATCATAAAGCTTCTTAGTTCCATCAAAAAGATCCTTAGATCCATCTACCAGCTTCACTGCTGCATCATCCAGTTCATCCAGAGAATCCTGAAGTTCATCCAAATCATCGGAATCCTCAAGATTCAGACTGCTGAGCAAGTCTGTAACCGCCATAGTGAAAGTATTTCCCATAGTACAGTCTGTAACATCAGCCTCCATTGTGAATCCTTCCGGAATATCAATCTTATCGGAAAGGTCACCGCTTAAATCCAGGCTGTCCTTTAAACCTGGAACTGCAACTCCTACAACCATTTCCTTGTCACCATCGGAAATCACCTTTCCATTATCAATGGTAACATTGGAAAAATTATCGGAAGAAAGGATCATTCCGGTTACCATAACAAACGGAGAATAAACTTCTACGTCTTTTTTATCAACTTTTACTGTCTTTTTGGATTTGTTTGTATAAGAAACTTCCATACGAAGATGTCCACTCTTGCCAGCAAGCTCCTCTGGAGTAATTTCCTGGTCATCCAGATAATATTTGATCTTCATATCTACCGGAAGTTCCTTGTTGGAAGTTCCCTGATAGTAAATATCACTGCTGTCTGTATTCCAGGTAACCTTGTCGCCATCCTGGGTAAAGGTTTCATCACCTTTTACATTCTTGATTCCTTCCAGGTCAGATACATCGGATATATCTCCCTCTGCTGATCCGGAATTCTTCAGCCAGTCAGATACGGTGATGGCTTTTATTTCACCTTCTGCAGTGGCGTTTACATATACGGTTTCTTCCTTGGATATTCCATTGTCTGCTTCCTGTGCTGCAGCAATTACCGGTGTAGTTCCAAGGACGGCAGCCATTCCGGCAGCCATTGTAACATTCAGAATCTTTTTATTTCGGTTCATGTTAGCCAACTCCTTAATTCTTACTTAAATATCTGACGTCTGCAAACTCCTCCCGCTGTCCTGCAGCGTATCTGTTTTCCCGACATCAGTTAGTCATCTCTTAGCCTATGAAAGTTATACAACAAAACTGACCAGTAGTCAATATCTGCTTTTTACCCAAATCTTTTCCTGTTTTGATATTGACTTTTGGTCATTTTTGTTTAAAATAGAAATAAACCACCATAATTATCAAGAAAAGTTCAGATAGTGAAGCTGTAATTGTAACAACCGGCTTTTATTGCTGCTGGGAGAGACAGTAAACTTTTATTTATAGAATGTCTGACGGACATAAGCTTAGGAGGAACTGGCATGGGAAAACTGGAGTTAAATAAAAAAAGGAAGAAAAGTGCTCTATACAACACTGCCTTTGAACTCTTTACCACTAAGGGGCTTGCCAAGACAACCATTTCCGATATTGTGGAAAATGCAGGAGTTGCCAAAGGAACTTTTTACCTCTATTTTAAAGATAAATATGATATTCGAAATAAGCTGATCTCTCACAAAGCCGGCGAACTTTTTTCCGAGGCGCATGATGCTCTGGAAGCCTCCCACATTACCGGTTTCACTGCACAGCTTCATTTTATTGTAGATAATATTCTGGACAGGCTGGAAACTGAGAGTAATCTGCTTGGCTTTATTTCCAAGAATCTGTCCTGGGGAGTTTTTAAGGATGCGTTTCAGGAACAGGCAGATGACGATGATTTTCCATTTTTCCAGGAATATCTCAATCTTCTGGATCAATCTGATGTACAGTATGATTCCCCGGAGCTGCTTCTTTTTACCATTATTGAACTGGTAAGTTCCACAAGTTACAGCTGTATTCTTCACTCCCAGCCAGTCTGTCTTGCTGAATACCGTCCTTATCTTCATCGGACGATAGACTGTATTTTGCAGGCATTTATCCATGGAGCAGATGTTGAAAAATTATAGACTTATACATTAAAATCCTGAAGGAGACCTTACAGATGAAAGAAAAATTATATACCATTCCCCTGATGGATGCTTTTAAAGCAGAGGACGAATGCCCTTTCTGTTTTGTGGAGCGCCAGCTGGAACAGCATGCCATGGATTTCGTTTTAGGTGCCGGCGCATCTTATATGGAAGACGATGTACGGGCAGAAACTGATAAAATGGGCTTTTGCCGTACCCACTATAAGAAAATGTATGACTACGGAAACCGTCTGGGTACAGGGCTGATTCTGAAAACCCATTTTCAGTACAAAACAAAAGAGCTTCATGAACAGATCAGGATTTTCGCTCCTTCCAGGGCTTCCGTTTTTTCCAGATTTAAGAAAGGAAACACAGATACAGATGCACCGAAGACTTCTCTTGGCGTATGGGTAAAAGAACAGGAAGATACCTGCTATATCTGCAATTTTTATAAAGATACCTATGCAAGATATCTGGATACTTTTTTTGAACTGTTTAAAAAAAATCAGGAATTTCTCCCGCTTTTTGAAACCTGTAAGGGATTTTGCATTCCCCATTTCGGAGATCTGGTTGAAACAGCTGAAAGTGCTTTATCTGATAAAGAGAAAAAAGCCTTTTACGCTATCCTTTTCCCAATGATGGAACAGAATATGCAAAGGCTTTCTGATGATCTGGACTGGTTCTGCGATAAGTTTGATTACCGCAATAAAGATGCGGACTGGCGTACTTCCAAGGATGCACTGCCGCGTGGAATGCAGAAAGCGGCAGGAGGATATCCGGCAGATGAGCCTTATACTATGGACAAGTAAAACCAAACAAGCTCCTGTTCGTTGCTTACGCAAATAAAGACTCCTCAAATTAACATTCTTTAGAGCGTGTTAATTTGAGGAGTTTTATATTTGTCAGTTTTCAGAACTTTCTCCAGGTATCTCTCTTAAACAAAAGTAACAGCGGGAATACTTCAAGCCTTCCTGCCAGCATATCAAAGATCATAACAGCCTTGGAAATATAAGAATACGTATCAAAGTTCCCGGTAGGTCCCACAGCTCCAAGACCAGGTCCTATATTATTCAAAGTGGCTGCGATCGCAGTGAAATTGGAAACCATATCCAGATTGTCCAGACTTATGATCAACAGTGAAATAACAAAAATCATAATATACACAAACAGGAACATGTTTGTAGCTCTCACCACCTCATGGGGAATCGCCTTATCATCCATCTTGATTTTCTTCACTGCATTTGGGTGCAGATACAGCTGCAGTTCCTTGCGTGCAGATTTACACAGGATCAGAAGACGGGATACCTTGATACCGCCGCCTGTACTTCCTGCACAGGCTCCCACAAACATAAGGATAACCAGAATGGTCTTGGAAAATACCGGCCACACATTGAAATCTGTGGTAGCATATCCAGTAGTCGTAATGATGGATCCCACCTGGAAAGCAGCCTGCTGGAAAGCTCTTCCAAAGCTTGTGAACATTTCTCTTGTATTAATAGCGATAGCTACAATGGCCAAGCCAATAATCCCCAGATAGTAACGTACCTCTTCATTCTTGGCTGCCTGCATTACTTTTTTCGTCAGAAGCAGATAATAGGCATTAAAGTTGATTCCAAAAAGAATCATAAAGACCGTAATCACCACCTGATTATACGTGCTGTAGCTTGCAATACTGTCATTTTTGATACCAAAACCACCAGTACCTGCGGTACCAAAACTAAGGCACAATGTATCAAACAGAGGCATTTTTCCAATGAGAAGGAAAATGATCTCCACAATAGTCAGAATAATGTATATGGTATACAAAATCTTGGCTGTGGACTGTACCTTCGGTACCAATTTGCTGACAGACGGTCCCGGGCTCTCTGCTTTCATCAGATTCATGTGGTATCCACCGGTAAGAGGCAGCAGGCAGAGAATAAATACCAGTACTCCCATTCCGCCAATCCAGTGGGTAAAGCTTCTCCAGATCAGCATACAGTGAGACAGAGCCTCCACATCACTCAAAATACTGGCTCCAGTCGTGGTAAAACCGGAAACAGTTTCAAATATTGCATCTATAGGATGGGGAATACTTCCTGAAATAATAAAAGGAAGCGCTCCTGCAATACTGAGTACCAGCCAGCTGAGAGCAACTGTAACAGCACCCTCTTTGGCATGGAATACTTTGCTTTTTCTTTTCCTCCTGGTAAGCGGAATTCCAATTGTCAGACAGATCAACATCGTGATCAGAAATGCCAGACCATTTTTTTCCCGGTAAATGATTGCTGTAATTCCTGGCAAAATCATAAATGCCGCTTCAAAATTGAAGATCCAGCCAAGAATATAAGATATCATGGAATAATTCATGTCCGGACTCCTTTACTTTGCAAGTATATCGTTGATATCACGAAGGCCTCTGTTAGTGGTAACAATTACAACTCTGTCTCCAATCTCCAGGGCATCATGTCCACGAGGAATGCGGACACTGCCATCCCGGTAAAGACATCCAACAAGAAGATTCTTCTTCAGATTCAGTTCGGACAATGTCCTTCCTACAATAGGTGAATTATCACAGATCTTAAATTCCAGAGCTTCTGCCTTTCCATCCAGAATGTGATACAAGGTCTCCACATTACTTCCAATGGAATTCTGAGTTGCTCTTACATACTGCAAAATATAATCTGCAGTAATGTATTTCGGGTAAATAACACTTCCGATGTCCAGACTGTCAATAATATCGTCATAGGCAAGTCTGTTTACCTTGGCAACCAGCTTGGCATTCGAAATAGTCTTTGCGAAAAGGGAAAGGAAAATATTCTCCTCGTCCATATTGGTCAAAGTTACAAAGGACTCAGCACTTTCCAACCCCTCTTCCAGAAGAAGGGAACGGTCTGTGCCGTCACCATTAATAATCGTAGCATCTGTAAGTTCTTCGCTTAGGAACTCACAGCGGTTCTTATCTTTCTCAATTACCTTGACTTTGATCTTCATGGCAAGCAGGGCCTGGGCAAGATAATAAGAAATAGTTCCGCCGCCTACGATCACGGTGTTCTTTACCTGATGGGTCTTCAAGCCAATCTTTTTAAAGAAAGCTGCTGCATTCTGCGGGGTAGCAAGAATAGAAATCACATCTCCATTCCGGATCACATTGGTACCGCCTGGAATGGTAGTATAATCTTTTCCCTCAATAGCGCAGAAAAGAATATCGCAGCGAAAGTGCTCCGTAATCTGCTGAATGCTCTTTCCATCCAGTTCAAATTCAGGCATTACTTTAAATTTCAGAAGTTCTACCTTGCCTCTGGCAAAAGTATCAATCTTTATGGCGGATGGAAAACGCAGAAGTTTTGAAATCTCCTGTGCTGCTGCCAGTTCCGGGTTGATGATCATGGTTACGCCCAGACGCTCCTTGATAAAACCGATCTCCTTACTGTAAATCGGATTACGCACACGGGCAATTGTGTGGCAGTGACCAGTCTTCTGGGCGATCAGACAGCACAGAAGGTTCATCTCATCTGATACAGTAACTGCGATAAGAATGTCTGCTGTCTCAATTCCCGCTTCCATAAGAGTATTGATACTTGCTCCATTTCCAACAACGCCCATAGCATCTACTTCATCTGTAATCGCATTAATCCTGTCCGGATTGATATCGATCAAAGTTATATCAGTATCCTCTTCCTGAAGCTGTTCTGCAAGTGTACGTCCAACTTTTCCACACCCGACAATTATAATTTGCATAAATCCTCCAAATATATAAATAATAGGAAAATGTCAGGTCACAGACAAAAAGTGAGTCTGCTCCTAACATTCTAAACACTGCTATTATAGCACTACTGTATGTTTTTGGAAATAGTCATTTTCTTACAGTAAATCTTAGAGTGTGTTTAAAGTTAACTGTGGACTTTGTTCACAAAAAGCCCGGGAAGTGCGGCGCGAAATCATGCGAATGCGTGATTTCTGTGCATCGCGAAGCGCGTTACTGTGAACGGAGTGAACAGCAACGTGTTGTTCGAACAGGTGTTTACTTTTTATTTCATATGTAGTACAATGACTTTATCTCTATAAATATACTTTTATTTCATTTTCCCGAATTTGGCTTTCGCCATTAACTTTATAAACAGGATATTTTCCCCAGAAATGGAAGGAGGCCGGTGCTTTCGCACCGGCGCGTATGAAAAAGAAAAATATTAAATTAAGAAAGACTTGGTGCTTTCTACAGTTAATAATATACGAAACAAATGTGATAAAAGTGTGAAAGACTTTTGAAAAAATCATGAAACGATTTCTGCTGTTTTTGTATAAAAAAACGAAACAATAACTCAAAATAAGGGATTTTACCAGATGAATGGACACAAATTTGAATATAAATGCGCCCGGATGCTGCGCCGAAAGGGATTTCACCATGTAGAAGTTACCAAAAAAAGTGGTGACCAGGGTGTTGACATCATTGCCTACAAACATTTTTCAAAATATGCAGTTCAATGCAAATATTATTCTTATCCAGTTGGGAATAAAGCAGTGCAAGAGGTCTATGCCGGGGGCAAATACTATGACTGCGACCGCTGCATCGTTATGACAAATGGCACTTTCACCAAGGCAGCTATCAGCGCAGCCAATAAATTAGATGTAAAGCTATGGGACAACTGCTCTATGTTAAAGAGTACAAGTCTGATTTTTGAAATAATGAGAGCAATGAATATTCTTGGAATCCTATTTGGATGTTATCTTCTAAGAAATGTTTTTCCATTTTCTTCGGATACTTATTTGCAGTATTATCGGGAATTTTCCCTGATTCTGGCTGGGCTTCTTGGCTGGCTGGGCTGGGAGAACTGGATGTTAAGTACTTTAGCTGGAGCACTGTACCTTTTCCTTGAATTTACATTTCAAGGAGCAGGCAACGTTCCTGAATTCCTGGCAGGCGGTGTAAATCTTGTATTTCTGATTCCCGCACTGATTTATTTTGTGCATGTGTATCTCTTAAAACCAAAGCCATAATAAAAAATACCATCCGTTCTTTTCACTGCACCACCAACAGTATACGTAACTATTACATTCTCTTATATAAACACATTTATATATTTTTACATAGAATAAAGGGAAAGACCTTACGGAATAAGGAAAGGATCTGTTTATGGAAAATTATCAGATGAACCGTTCGGGCTGCCGCCCTTATAATAGAACCTGCGGGATGATGAATTTCTCTCCCGCTCCACTGTCGCAAATGCGGCGAGAGACTTCTTGCAGCGAAATGAATTGTGAGTCCTCAGACTGTACCAGACCATATAAAAATTCCGGTGATTTCATACCTGTGAAGTCTTCATACAATCCGCCAATTTCCCAAACACCAAACTGCCCCTGCACTAAACCAGTTTCATCAAAAACAGATAATATGTATGAGCACCTGAAACACCTGACACCAGCAATGGCCTATGTACCATATCAGAATTTCACTTCAGCCTATGATCTTGACTATGCCTTGTCTGTGGGCACTATTTTCCCACAGCTTTGTAAACCATTCTGTGGAAAGAGAGGTATTCGAAGATGATGAGAAAGCAGCCTTCCCCAAGATGCTCTTTTTTACAGCAGATCAATGAGGTTAGTTTCGCTGTCAATGACATGCTCCTTTATCTGGATACTCACCCTGAGGATCAAAAAGCATTGCGCTATTTTTCCGATATTTCTGACCGTCGCAACCAGCTGATGGCCGAATATGCTGAGAAATACGGTCCTCTGACCATCGACAGTGCAGCTGTAAGCAGTGAAAATGCATGGAAATGGTCTCAGCAGCCATTTCCATGGGAAAAGGAAGGAGCGTGACAGTTTATGTGGAATTATGAAAAAAGATTACAGTATCCAATCAATATCAAAACGCCAAATGCGAAGCTGGCTCAGTTCATTATGAGCCAGTATGGTGGCCCGGATGGAGAAATCGGTGCTTCTATGCGCTATCTCTCCCAGCGCTTTACCATGCCGAACCGAACCTCTGCAGCTGTGCTTAATGATATCGGTACTGAAGAACTGGCGCATTGATGTTATCAGCAATTAAATAAAAGAAATTCCCGGGGTTAATTCCCCGGGATATTTTTACTGCTTCTTAACATATTTTGCAGAAACAAATCCAAAATATTTTCCGGCAATGCGGATATAGTACCAAGATGCTCCATCTTTGGCTTTAATGGTATCGCATACATCAACTAAATTGCCTTTTGCAAGTGTAGGATAGCTTTTAAGCTGTGCATACTCTGTTCCTGCCCATGTGCGGACATTAAGTGTATTTGCAGTTACCTTTCCCACCCACTTCGGAGTTTTAGACAGAATAGTTGGCGTTGAAAGCATACTTGCTTTTGCGCCAGTGGTAACAGCGATAGCCACGTGGTGGTTATCATTCAGGAGGATATCTCCTGCCTTTAGATAGTCACCGGATGTCAGATACTTTCTATCCGTCAGTACTTTCGCACCGGCAATCTTCATTGCAGCTCTCATGTTCCGTGTCGTCAGATAGATGCTGACCGCTTTGAGCCTTGCATTATTTAAGCGATACCCAGCCCCTTTGACAATAGCTGCTGTACTTGCGCTGCAATCAGATTCACAAGCTACCGTGATCTGCGCCGGATCGTAGTTACTTGCCTTTAAGTGCTGCCAGAATGAATACCGGTCATTGCTGTTTCCGGAAGTACCCTGATCGTACCCAATAAGATTGTTCTGTGCCGCTTTTGTCGCCATGTCTGCGATCATGGCTGCGATTTTAGCGTCATTGAATCTTAGGACACAGAGCCACGGTCTACTGTACCAGTTCATGATCTGATATTCTGTACCAGTCTGATCTCCTGCTTTCCCACCTGCATATCTTCCGCGTTCATCATGTCCGCAGTTACTGATTTTTACCATTTTAGTTTCTCCTTTCTGGTTAGAATCTCTGTAGTCTTTGTAGAACACATCCATATCAACATTTCCGCTGATTCCTGGAACTTTTCCTTTACTGGAATACTGCCAGCCTACACCGACTGTCGGACGTAATCTTTCTTGAACAGAACCATTGTCGTTGGCAGGATAACGAGCAATCCAACAGTCATACTGCTTCAGAGCATCTGACAGGACATTATTGTACCAATCAAGATTGCAATAAATTCCAACCTTATAACCGGCTTTCTTGATTCTGTTCAGAAATGCTACTGCAATATTCTCAATAGCCTGTTTTCCGAGACTTCTTTGCTGTGCCCATTCCAGATCGTAGAATACTGGAAAGTCAAGTCCACGTCCACCAAGAACAGAAATTACGTCCTCTGCTTCTTCTATTGCCTGTGCCGGTGTTAAAGCATAGCTGTACTTATATCCACCGATAAGAATTCCGTTGGATTTGCAGCCCTTGTAGTTGTGTTCAAAAGATGCATCAGTGCCGGATTTCTGATGAATCCTCAAAATTGCAAACTTAATTCCAGAATTCGATACTTTTTGCCAATCTGGATTGCCTTGATAGGACGAAACGTCAATACCTTTAATTTCCATATTTTCTCCTTTCACACCACGTATCTGTGGTGACTATTGCAAGTTCGGACACGTAACAGCCAGTGCTGTACAATAATTCAACTAAAACAAACTCTATATACTGATTTCAATGGTGACTCATGCACCAACAGAACTGTGACTATTGGAGTATTGTATGCTGATTAATTCAATCTCATAAAATCAACATATGAAAGATTGGCATTATTTACAATTTCAATTGTCTTTCCTGAGTACATGGTGACTTTTAGCTTACTTCCATTGATGATAACAGGATAAGAAATGCTCTGATATGAATCAATCATTCTAAACCATGGATTCGCTATTATTTTACCATCTACTTCGATATTCAATGCCACGCCCAGAACGTTCGAAGTTGATGCTTCAAGATTTGCAAAAAGGTTGATATTCACTAAATATGTGCCTTTGGGGAATGTATAGTAATGTTTGTAATCAGTTGCGCTCACATACTGTATTCCAGCAATGTTGTTCCATGCAGTCCCACCGATTGCAAGCCCGTAATAATCGCCAGAACTTCCAGGTACATTAAAATTACTTACAGCATAAAAACGAGCAGTTTTTCCTAAATTCGTGTTTAGTGCATTGATTGCCCCGATGATTGTCTTGTTATTGGTCTGCAATTCCGAAATGGTAGCCTCGTTTAATTTCTTAGCTACCCACTTCCAGAAAGCGCCAAAAAGAAGCCTTTTGTTTTTTCCGTCTGTGGAATCACGAACCATTACTTCATCTGCATCTACTGGCGTTGCTGTTTTTTCTGTGTAATTACTCCATATGTTATTTGCCATAGTCTTATACCTCCGTTGAAATATGTTGTTTGATAAGTTGCTTTAATTCATTCAATTCCGCTTTCACGGAATTAAGCTCGGATTGTAGATTTTTAACTTTTTCATGCTCATTTTTCAGCATTGCGAACATACAGGGAATCATAATACGATAGTTCCAGTTCTCAGCCTTGCCTTTTTCATTATGATCGACAGCTAATGGAAATCTTCGGTCAATGTCCTCGGCTATAAACATCGGCATTTCTTTACCGTATCGCTCATCTTGCTCGGATAAATATCCGTCTTTGTATTTCGCCCAGATTACTTTGATTCTGTATAGGTCTTCCAGTTCGTCTTCTTTGATGGATTTCCCAAGCACTTTGTAGCGAATGGAGGATGATGAGGAATATCCAACATACAAATATGATGGGTTAAACATCATTGGATTACCACCTGTTAGTGATTTCATCCCTTCTATCATAAAATTTTGCGCTACTTTAAGAATCAAATCACCGGTTATTGATTGCAAAACAACATTTCTCTTATTTTCATATTGTGCTGATAAATCAAGGAGTCCATCAGTTATATTTCCAAATCCTGCGCTAAATATAGATTCTTTTATCTGCGCCCATTCGTTTCCTTTTATGTTTTTAAATCCATCTGTATTATTTATTTTGCAAATAACATTTTCACTAGCGTCATACACCTCAAAAGTGCCATATCCATTATTTGGACCGCCGAGCTTTAATGTACCACCCTTGGCGTAAGTGAACGAAATATATAGTTGATTGCCTTCTTTGTAGATTCCTTTGATTGAGCCATTATTAGTAAGAAGATCAAATATCTCTTCGTGGGTAAGTGCGTCCACATCTATCACTACAGGGACAGATTGCATATCCAGCTGATTTGTAGTTCCATCTGCTGCATACAAGATAAATCTAACAGACACAATGCTTCTATCCAGTGAGCTAACAGTATAGCTTTTACTCGGCTCATTTACAGTTGAAACCAATACGTTTGTAAATGTAGAGCCATCCGTGGAAGTCTGCACATACCATCTACCGGAATATGCCGTTCTTGTAGCACTGTCGCCATCTCGATAATAAGCTTTTGCCGTAATTGTACTTGGTACAACCTTGTCATTCTGACCTCGTTTTAGGATATTAGATGAAAGCTCGATAAAATATGTCCTGCCAGGTACACCTTGTTCTCCTTTATCGCCCTGTTCACCTTTGTATCGGGTCCATGTATAATCAGCCGGATCATCACTTTCCGTTGGCGTTTCCTTATTATTTGCAATTCCGATATACGCAACATATTCTGGCTCCAGATAGATTGGATTTCCTACAGTATCACATATTGTATTCCCATCTGTATCAATCCATGGAACAGTATCTGGGTTATCTGACATATCTTCGCCGTTTGGCATAGAAGCGTATTTAATCCAGGTATATCCATTCTTTCCGGGCCGTCCATCATCCCCGCGAAATTTCGCCCAGGTATAGGCAGCTGGATCCGTGCTGTTATCCTGTAAATAATCTGTGTAAGTACCAATATAAATATCTGGTGTCTCTGTCATCTGTTCAGATGTTGGATTTTCTACCGGAGCATATTTAATATGCAAATACGGCGTTTTACCATCCGCCCCGGGAGTTCCAGGAATTCCTTGTTCTCCTCTCGGTCCTTGTGGGCCTTGAATACCTTGTTCACCTTGTGGTCCCGGTATGCCTTGGTCTCCTTTTGGCCCCTGGAGACCGTCAACACCATTTGTACCATTTTTCCCAGCATAAATTTTAGCCAGCGAAAATCTCTTAACTACTGATAGAACACTGATATATGTTGCTTTAATATCTACCCATCCGTCATCAGCGGATAATGCTGTTACCGTGTATGCCTTGGTCGCATTATTCCAGGATCCTGTTACGCTATCCGATTTAATAATTGTAAATTTACAATCAGATGTAATATCCTGTGTTCCGTACATCACGACTGCCTGTGTACTCACGTTGCTCGGAAACGTTCCGTAATTTCCATCAGAATCAACAGAAATACCTTGGTATTCGTTACTCAACTGCAAGGTCATGTTCTTGGCAAGGGCCGCCGCTTCCTGCGCCTGTTTAGCCGCTGTCAATGCATCTTCAGAATCCTGTAATGCTTTTGTTACGTCCGTATCTTTTAATCTTTCCCAGTAATACCCTTTTCCATCATTGCGGAATCTGTAAGCATGGCTGTCTCCATCATAATACAGATCACCTACATGCTTACTCATTTCTGTATCAGTTAGCCACTCGTTTGCCGGGTAATTGCTAAGTGTAGGTGCAGGAGTCCCGGTCCAGGTATTGATATTTCCGTCAATCTGACCTTGCATACTGTTTAACAGTCCGTCCAAAGGTGATGCACCGATTCGCACGGATGCGCCGTCAATTACAATCTGGTTATTATCAATATCGGCTGAAAAGATAATTTTTCCGTTTGTGTCACGCACGATCAGCGCGCCGGCATTGATGTAGCTTGCATTGATTCCCTCGGCGTATAGCAGTCTTGTAATCATTTCTCCTGTAACAGTAAATCCATAAGGATAGGTTTTTCCACCATCTGTAGAAATTCCAATGGCTTCCGCCGTGAGTTTCCATACAATATCTGATTCTTCCAGAGTCGGCTTATTGTGCATATAATAGATTACACTACCGTCGTCCTGTGGATCTTCTGTCATATAAAGCCCGCCAGACTCCTTAAGCGTATTTGCTAGCCTTTCAACGGCTTTTTCGCGCTCTGTGCGTTCATCCTTAACAAGTTGTCTAGCTTCTACTAGTGCTTTTGTAGCTTCCGACATATATGTGCTGCTATTTCGGATTGGATCATCTGCCTGCGTTTTTACAGTGGTAATGCCATTTAACGGAGATGATACATCAGTGATTGGTGTAAGATATCCATTGCCGTTTCGATCAAAACTGCGTGCCATATCACCAAATTCTAACAGAGGATTATAAAGCAAATCCCCTTGCAGATTTCGGAATTTAGCTCCGACCAAATTACCTCCAATCCATGCCGCCACAGTTCCGAGGTCACTGTCAGACAGAAGATTGTTTTCTAACTCCAACACATATCCAGCAGTTCCAAACAGGGATTCCGATTCTTTGTTTTTTACTCTGATACCAGTAATTACAATATCATCACTGGAAAGAGTTGGGCTATTCACGTAATCCTCTAATTTAAGTGGAACCAAGGAGCCGTTTTCGACAGCTCCAAAATTCCACTTAATAAATTGCAAATACCCTCTATTGTCAATCCTGGCGTTTGCTGTCTCCAACATTGCCGCCCAACCGATCAATTGGCGGAATGTCATATTATCTGGGAGCGCTGTGACAATTACATTTCCATGTGCCATAGAGGAAAACCCCATAGGGATATTCAAACTCTCGCAAGCGTCTCTTACCAGCGCCATAATCGGCTGTGGAAGCGTCAGAGCACTATAATATTTAGCATTGGTTTTATACATGTCATCCATCGCCGTAAAGCTCAATATTTCACCGTATTGCTCTGGCGTGGTAATTGTATAGACGCCCTTGTCAATCGTCTCGTATCGGTCTTCTGAGGCGGCTCTGGAAAGGACTATGCTGTTTCCATCAGTATCGAGAATTGGCTCATAAAAATCATCCATCCAGATTGATTCACTAGCTGATTCTGCAACAGAAGTCTGAAGCTTCAAATATGCATGCACTTTAGCTTGATAGAAATTATAATCTTTCCACTGATCCTCTGTGTTATCGAGTTCAAGTCTCATCGTTTTGCAGACTGTAGCGCCGACCGGGAAGCTACTACTCTCCGCACAATCGGAAAAGTCATTGTTGCCGATCATAATCTCGTTTTCAAGTGTCTTTGTTGTTCCGTCAGCAAAGGTGATCTCCACGATTTCAATTACTTGCTCGCCATCCTGCAATTTTTCTTTAAAAGTATTTGATACATTAATCAAGTGGATTCACCCCCTGCATATTAAATGATATTTCGGAATAGTATTCCCCAACTTGTTTTATGTTGTAATTCATTTTTCCCACGTAAAACTTTTCTGAACGCCATTCATTTTTGTGTGCTAACCAGTGATGTAAAATGAACGGCTTTCCTTTAATAATTGCATTTACCAGATTAGTTGATTTCTCATCAACCGGCACATTGGTGGCTTTATAGCTATATTGCATAACTGTAAAAAGCGGAGTTATTAGCGCAACTCCTTTTTGAGTTCGATTACTTCCCTCCGAATAGGTGGTCTCAAAGTTACACTGCATATCCTCATCTGGTTGAGGGATGAGAAGCCCATTTATTTTATATCTATCAGTTATTGATTTACTTATTGAAAATGCCACATTCTCACCCCCTATGCCAATTCAAACGGATTTGTACCGCTTGCATCACGTCTTAACTTTGCTTCGTCAATCATCTCATCAAATATGGTTCGTCTGTTGAGCTGTGCGGTAAATCTATAGCTTCCGCCAGACTGCTGTCCTCCAGTTTCTTCCCTTACAATCTGCCTTAACAATTCTTCTGGTGCTTCCAGGTTGCGACCATTCTTCTGATCTCCAAGCACTGCAAGGAACTCTGATCTTGGCGGGATAACGGCACCTTTTGCAAGATATGGAATTGTAGGAACTCTTGGGAAATTAGCTGTAAATCCAATTGTCCTCGAACCAAAAGGAGTTGGAACCTTCCACGGTCCAAATGTAAATGCTGATTCAATGCCGCCAATTGCACTGTTTACAGTTCCAATAGCGCTGTTTGCAATTCCGATCACCTTGTTTAATATATCTTTGATGGTATCACGTATACCCTCAAACGCCCTTCTGACCGTATCTCTGGCACTTGTAAATTTATCCACGATTGCATCATGAATAGCACTTACTTTTCCGTCAACAAACGTTTTTATTTTTCCCCATATAGATGACGTTTTTTCTGACACGGAATCCCAAATTCTTGTAATTTTAGACTTTATTCCGTCAAATACTGTCGAAACTGTAGTTTTTATTGCTTCCCATGTATTAGACAGCCATGTTTTTATAACATTCCATACTGTAACAGTAACTGTTTTTATTGCGTTCCAAGAAAGAGAAATGATACTTTTTATTATTGTTAATGCGGTTTTTACTATTCCATTAATAGCTTCCCAGGCTCCAGATATAATATCTTTTATAAGGTTCCATGTACCTCTTGCAGTTTCTTTGATTCCGTTCCATGCTAGTTCCCAATCGCCTGTAAAAACTCCTTTCAGAAAATCAATAACTCCGCTCAGGACATCTAATACATCTCCAATAATTTTAATAACGGATTTTATTGCCTCTATAACAGTGTCGCCAATTACATTTGCAACGTCTGCTATTACTGGAATTGCATTTGATACAATCCAGCTAATTATTGGAACTAAAATATTTTCCCAAAGCTCTTTTAAGATATCTATTAATTTGCCGAGAAAAGTTTGGACTTTTACAAACATTTCTCCCAATTCCCCATCCATAAGCTCTTTTATCTTAGAAGCTAAACCTTGCAGAACTGGAAGAATATATGTGTTATATCCATCTATTAAAGTTCCAAAAATGGTTGAAAGTCCATTAGCTATTGAATCAAAAAAAGGTTTTAAATGCTCATCGTATAATGCGGTCACTAAATCGGAAAGATTTTGAATAACTGTCGATAATCCATCGGTTATTGTTTCGATAACCCCAAGTGTTCCTTCGACTGCGCTTTTTAATATATCCTTATTATCAATGAACGGCTGTGCGATCATATTCAGCATATCTCTTCCAAGTCTTGCACATAATCCCATAGCAGTCATTGAGATATTTGAGAATATCCCTATGATATTGGCTGTTATCTGCTGCGCAATTTCTCCACCAAATGCAGAAAATACCTCTGCTAGAGCGGATGAAAAATTTCCTTCAATTTGAGCAACCTCAGATCCAATATCAAACATATCAATTAAATATGTTTTTATTCTACTGGTGTTTTGCTTTAGAAATTTTTCTATTCCTCCAATAAGATTTTGAGCAATTGTTATTCCAATCCTCGAAAAAGATCCAGATACTCTTCCAATGGAATAGGCAAATGTATCTAAAAAATCACTTGCCGCTCCAATTACTTCTGGATCAGTAAATATATTCTGCAAGGATTTCCCGATAGAGTTAATATTTTCCTTAATATCATCAAAAATCGGTTTGTAATCGCCTAGTCCATCCCAGAATCCTTTTGATAGCAATTTGGCTAATTTTTTAAACTTCTTTATTATGGAATCAAGCGGCTTGGACATTTTTTTAATAGTCGTTTCGCCTTCTGCAAGTTTTCCGTAATCCACATTGCTTACTGCACCAGATAATCCTCCAGACGCTCCACCACTCCCGCCAGATGAAGATGGTATGGAAGAGCTACTATCTGTAGAGGTAGCTTTGTGTATTTCGTCCAATGAAGAAAGATAATTTTTTGTTTCTTTATTTGCCTTTTTCGTTGCCTTAGCATTATCGTTTGTGGCATCTGCCAGTTTCTCTGCATTATCGGCTGCCTGTCCATACTGATCTGCCGTATCTGCAACTGTATCTGTTCCGGCAAGCCCTGCGCCGCTTCCACCTGTCTGACCTGATGATTTCTTGCCAGTAATAAGCTCCGTGAATGACTTAAATGCGTTTGCCAGAGTCGCCAGTTTGCCGAGAAGAATATTGATTACTTTCAGAACAGGTGTAAAAATATTAATCAGCCCTTGTCCGACTGTTGCCTTGAGGGACTGCAACTGCAACTGCATCACTCGCACCTGGTTCGCCCAGCTGTCAGAAGTACGAATGAAGTCTCCAGATGCGGCTGATAACTGTTTCTGCACAAAAGCCAATCGGAGAGCAACTTTCTCCTGTTCGGTCATGGCAGATGTGGTTTTGCCATAGCCGTTTGCAAGTGCGTATTGGTCAAGTGCCGACTGGGTCATTACCACGCCGAGGTCCTTGAGCGTTTCTGTTTCGCCCGTAAACACTGATTTTAGCTTGATATAAGCCAAGTCTTGACTGATATTGTAAAATGATGCTACGTCACCAGTAAGCTGTGTCAGAGCCGTTGACATATCATAAGCCTGTGCCTCTGAGAATCCGAATGACTTAGACATTGCTCCGAACGTACCAACATACCTTTTTGCCATTGTCTCTGACAGTCCGGCTGAGACCATTGAATTCTTTGCAAATTCATTGACCTTATCCGACATGGTGGTAAATGTAACATCGACCACATTCTGAACTTCTGCGAGGTCGGAACCAAGGGCAACGCACTCTTTTCCAAACTGTACTAACTTACCAACTGCAAAAGCCCCACCAATCAGTAGACCGATTTTTTTTACAGCACTACCAAGGCTGTTAAATGACTGTTTAATCCTTGATACTCCATTATCAATTCCAGATGTATCAAACTTGGTATCAATAATAATTGAGCCATCAGCAGCCATGTGTCCACCTCCTAACTATTTGAGGTTCAACATCTCATTCAGCTTATCTTTATAAGCTTGCTCCTCATCGCTGAGACGTGTTTTTATATCAATAATGTTCTTGTTCTCTTGATAGAATTTCTTTTCCCATTTATCGAGCTTTTCGCCCTTCGCCTTTTTAGAACGGATCCCAACCACTGTATTAAAAAGGCATTCACCGGATTCCATAAAGTATCCAAAGAACGTCCACCAGTGCATGTATGGAACGGCTCTGATTTCTTTACCAGCAACCTTGTTTACAGCCGGAACGATCATATCTCCGTCTTGTTTCCAGTCCATCAAGCGAGGTTTGGGTTTATTCGGACTATCGTCAACTTGACCACAGTCAATAAACTCGCAAGCTTTCCGACAAGCTTCTACAAGATGTTCTGAGGGTATGCTTTGCCAATCCTCGAACAGAATCTGCAACATAACAACTGCTTTTGCCTGTTCGTCTAACTCTGGATCATTCTGCGCAATGAGAATATCAATGATTGCTCGAAAATCCGTTCTGATAGAAAAATCCACCCCACTTATGTTCAGTGAGGTGGGAAGCTCATAGGCGGTCATTTTTCATATTTCTCCGTATACTTGTTAACTGCTGCCTGCATTTTCTTTTTTCTCTTTTCAATTTCCGGTGCGATTGCTTCTGCGATCTTGTCCAGAACGATATAAGCAAATACCTGGCCATTACCGAATACAGTTGTTGCGGTAATTGGTTCTTTAAACAGGTCTTTTGATGCTTCGTAGCCAAGCAGATAGTTGATCTTATCTTCGAGCTGTTTATTTAACTCTGCCATTTCTTTTCCGGAAGTAACTTTCTGAATAGAATCTTTGAATTGTTCAAAATATTCTGTCAGCTCCTCTGCACGTGCTGCTACATTGATATCGGTCGGATTCAGTTTGAAAGAAGAAAAAACTTCGTCTTTGTTATTTGTGAATGTAAAAATGAGAATTCCATCATCAATTTTGGTGTTAATTATTTTTGCCATTTAGCATGTCCTCCTTGTATATGTGTTTATTCACTGTCGGCTGTGAATGTACCGGAACTGATATCAAATTTTCCTTTTACACGCTCACCAACGTAGTTCACAGTAAACGGAATCTGATAGCCGGATGTATCGCCGCCATAGGAAGTCGGTACAACGTAGCAGTCCTGCTGGTATGCTTCATACTTGCCTGCCGTGGCTTCTGTCCAGAGATGAACTTCAACTGCTTTTGTTTTGAGGTTGTCGTCTTTGAGACGTCCATCTACAATCTTCTGCAATGCTGTAAACAGATCAGAAGTAGTGTCTGCATAGAACGGATCAGCGTCAGAAGAAACTTCATAGCCGTTGTGTTTAAATGTGGATTCTCCAAGAATGTTTTTAGATGTTTCAGTATCTGGATTGAGTTCTACGTTATACTCTTCCAGGTCCTTTCCAAGACGCTCATATTTCGGCGTCAGTCCTCCACAGAGGGAACCTGCGTCAATATAATGAGCCATGTATTTACGGTCAATTTTGCCTGTAACTGCCATAGAAATGTCCTTTCTGCCTATAACTCTTAAAGGCTGTGTAGGTTAGCGACTATCTCCAATTGATAGCCGGTTAGTTGTTATATTTAAGTGGTGTAATCACCATTTTTCCCAGTCATATTCGTATTTTACTGTGATTGGAAGCAACCAGTCCTGTACGCCGTTCTCCTGCGGTTCTAAACCATAGGAGTTGTCACGTGTGATACGTTTTATCACTCGCCCCTGTGAAAGCTCTGGAAACACATTTAAACGCGTCTCAGAGCCATTTATAATAACTGGTTCCCGGCATATCCATTTACCGAGATTGTCAAGGAACTTCTGAACAGATAGTTTCTGCCTTTCTTTGTCAGATGCTGTACGATATACCACGTAAAATGGGTACTGACATACCTGATGCATCGTTCCGCAAACATCTTCTTTTTCTGAATAGATCAGCGCCCCGTTGTCTGCCGAGAACGCAATTCCGGACTCCTTGCCAAGTTCCTCAAACTTGATTGTTTCATTTTCATATAGTCCCGGATACTGGTTCAGAAGTGCTTTCATGGCATCTGTCAGAATCTCGTATCCGGTTGCATCTTTTCCGATAGGTTTATCCGCCATGTCTGCCACCTCCTGCCTGTGCTTTTACTTTGCGAATCCATGTGCTACCGTATTGTCGTTTAGCGGCATCGAACCACTTTGCTTGTGCCTGTAGGTGAATTTGTTTGGTGTATTCAAGATTTTCCTTTGCGGCTGTCTGACCAGAAAACTGACTAACAAGAACTTTCTTTGCTCCACGTCTTGCGTAGGGACTTCCAGTTGCTTCATCAACCATTCCTTTCCCCTCGTACAGAAAACGCCCATAAGGAGCCGCCGCCGCGCATACTTTCCCAGTTCCTTGCAAAGATGTACTCTCAACTCTTGTCCGATTGATAAAATTTCCGGTAATCATTGGCATAAATGGAACCATGCTGTCCATAACCATTCCGTCAAGGAGATACTGGGCTTCTTGATACTGTCTGGAAAACCTGTCCATATTCAGCTTGATTTTCATATCTCCATCGACTATGGAGAATCCTTTGAAATGATGAATCTTACTCATATTACTTACCCAGAATCTCAAAATGTGGAATCAGCGTATACGGACCGCCAACACTGGTAATCTTAAACACGTTATCTCTGTTCTCATTCATGTACTGATAGAATCCATTCCGATAATCGCTATCGGTTACCGTTCCGCCAATCCACTCACCCTCCCAGAAGAATGATTCATCCGAGAATGTAATAGTGTCCTCCAGAGCGTTGTTAATCTGCTGTTTCCACTCTTTAGGTGGCATCCATGGAAGAATCTTGCTGTCTTTATCAGTAATGGTTATATCGCCATTCTGGGCGGTATAGCGTACGTGTAACTGTGCGTTGTCTGTTGCGTCTGGTCCGTACTTCTTAAGGATTGCTCCTTTGTCCGTAATGAGGTCGACGCCGGATAAAACATGAGGATACCAGTACGCATCTCCAGTTGTTTTGCTTTCGTAATAGTTGAAAACTGTTACTGTTTTGCTATACATGATACCCTCTCCTTAATCATTTATTTTTTAGCTTATCCACATCAACCTTGGACGTTCGTTTCCACAATTCCGTAATTTTCTCCCATCCGAACATGGAAATAAACGCCACAATAAACCCAGCCATGATAGCTGCTAAAATCATATACCACAAGATTGTCATGTGGATATACTGCATATATGCTACAAAAGCAGCTACAGTAATTCCGATAGACAGTACAAGCACCAAGGCATCTGTCGGAATTTTCGACAGGAACCCAACATTTTTAATTACCTGTGTAATCACAGATACACAAAACGCCAGAATCCCGATCACTGCCAGAATCAAAGTCATATTTGCAAATAATGCTTCCATCTTTGCCTCCTTTTATAATCCCGCATACAATATCGGTATGCCATCATCCGTCCTTACTCCCATCAGAAGTGGTAAAGCTGTCTTTAAGAGCAAGTCGTTCGTTTTCTGTACGTCTCCGGCGGCGGCATATACTGCGCTCCATTCCTTTGCGCCCGATGCTTTCTGCTGAGGCGTTGCATAAGAGATGGATTCGCTGCCAGATGATACAGATGTTACAATGCCAGTCGTGCTACCACCGGACCCGATTGTGGTTGATGCACCACTCACAGCGGCATTGGTAGCATTCTTTTCAGCAAGTTCAATCTGATACATTAATTCAGCCAATGAACAGACCGTCTTTTTGATGCGCTTCTGTGAGCGTCCGTTTGTTGGCAGTCCATCCACCAACCTGTCAAATGTCATTGTGTCCACAAAATCACTGGCTCTTTCTGCCAGTCGTGGAAAGTCGGTTTCTGGCACGACATTGCCGAATGATTCTGTATAGAATTCATAATCTACATAAGCCATGCCAGTTACCTCCTAGTTAATCTACAGGTTCCACAGGAAAAGCCATTTCTCCTGATACCATTTCCACACCATCACCAGAAATGATAATCTTCTGGTGCGGATTGCAGTTTTTCTGAAACCATTCAACCGCTGTTTCCATAGCCTCTTTAAAATCTTTCAAATCGCTCTCCATAGCTGCTCCTTATCATTTTGCTGTTACGCTTGCACTTCCGGCATTCAGTGCCTTGTATGTTCCATCGCACTCAACCACTGTGATCTTCTGTCCGGTTGCTGCTGTGATGTCGGCTTTTCCATCCCAAGTGCTCCAGTTTCTGAGATTCTGTCCATAAGTCACAGCCGTTTCAGATGCACCAACTTTGTATTTATATACGTTATTGGAGTTTTCCTTAGCCGGATTTACAGTGATTTTTGTATCACCAGTTGCTGTTCCTTCCGCAGATGTTACTGTCAGAGTGCCGAGCGTTGGTGTTTCGTCAATGGTAATTACTGCAATTGCATCAATGTACTCTGCAAAAAGAGTAAGTCCCATAACCGCAAACGCTTCGGATACTGCTGTGTGGTAGTTGCCCTGTGTATGGAATCCGATCAGGTTTGTTTCGCCAGATACGGTATACACAAGACCTGCTCTCGCAAAGTCAGACTCGTTCGGGTCTACATAGTAAAGTACGATGTTCTCAACAGGGGTAGCAATAACCTGTCCACGTGGGATCTCACTGTCAGATAACAGGAAGATGGTATTGAATCCCATGAAATCCTTCATGTATTGGAATCCGAACTGATTCTGAATAGAAATCTCAGCTGCTCCGAGGTATTCATATACGTCCAGAATGTTCACAAATCCAACAACGCCAGTCACATTTCTGTGCATCTGTTTGAATTTGTTCTCTACACGGCCTTTAGCCATTGCCAGAGCCATCTGGAATGTTGTTTCTGTGGAAGTAAGTGTACCGGTTTTCAGATAGTCATAAAATCTGCTGGTAACGTCAGTCTGAAGCTGGAAAAGGAATTCATCATCGGTCATCTGAACAGCGTTCTCATAACCGTGATCCTTGATTGCTTCGATAGATACAGCCTTTGCGTACTTTTCGATAGTCATTTCCGCATAGGTCTTTTCTTTTACAGTAAACTTGCTGTAAGGGATTTCCTCACCCTCACCGACAAGTCCGCTCTGTAAAGTACCCTCTGCGTATTTGGACTTGAGTACAGCACCCGGCTGTTTTTTGATAGGTCTCATGATACCCAGGATGTCACGTAAATGCTGCCAGTTTCTTTCGAATCTGGTGACGAAGTCAATCTCACGCGCCCTTACCTGAATATCATTTGTCATAATAAGATTAGCTTTTGCTGCCATATAAAAAATCCTTTCTACCCATAATTATTAAGGTATTGGGTTAGCGGCTATACTCTAGCGTATAGTCGGTGTAAAAATCACTGGAATAACTGGATGTTCTGAGCAATTGCAGCCTGTCTCTCGGACGGGTCTTTGATCGCTTCAATATCCTTCTTTGTCATGCTTCCTGGTGTCTGCTGCTGCCCAACATGTGTTGTAAATCTTGCCTGGTTCTGCTGAGCCTGCTGCTGAGATTCATCCACGAAAGCGGATGCGTCAGACTGTTTCATCTGCTCAATCAGATCATTCAGCCCAAGGATTTTACCGTTTTTCAGTTTCAATCCGGCTTCTTTAATGTCTGCCATGACTGATTTCTTAGCTGCTTCGCTGGAAAACTTAACATCGTCGAGTGCCGCTTTCAGAGCGTCTGAGAAATCACGGTCGTAGATTTTTGCATTGAATTCTTTCTCTGCATCCTCGGCTTTTTTCTTCCATTCAGCAAGCTCTGTCTGAATGTTCGCCGGGTCGATACCGTCAAAGCCTTTTAAGGTTTCTTCTGCTGTCTCAGCACGTTCTTTCCAGTTATCTCGTTCTCCCTCAACTTTTGACAGAGTTTTTGCAACTTCTTTTGCATTCTTGTAATTCTCAGAAAGTGCCTTTTTCACATCTGCCTGTTTATCCTCCGGGATTTCAATTCCAAATGATTTTAATGTGTCAATAAGTTTCTGCATATATATCCTCCTGGTCGTGTTTATTGACCTGCCGCCGCAGGTAAATGGATTAAGCCAGTTAGACCACTGGCAAGGTAATGGGAAAGATAGGAATTGAACCTATAATGTTTACCACGAGGGAACGGTTTTACAGACCGCCGCAACACCGCCAATCGTTGCCGCTTTCCCAGAAGACACCTTTTCGGGACTATTTGGATTAAATTCCAGTCCACAGGATAAGGATAAACCTATAATCGGAATGGCAGGATTCGAACCTGCGACGTCAAGAGCTATGCGCTCTCCGCTCTTTCCAGCTGAGCTACATTCCATTATGCTTTTCGGTCCGGACACCAGATAGCAGGATAAGCAATAACCTTTTCTCATGAGATAAATTCAGCCAAATCATAGACTGCCTGCAAGCAAACAGCATAATTTTAACCGAATCAAAGCGGAACGCCCGGAATCGAACCGGAGACCAGAGCGCGACTCTGTCAGTTTTCCACTAGCGTACATTCCACATAACCCGGATTCCCGGGTTAGCAAGGTGTTTAACGTGTTATGCTTACCACTATCCGACTTTCACGGAAATGTTGATTCATTTATAAGGAGGTGTTACCAGTCAGTCAAGCTGACTAATGAATATGTCGGAAATTGCACCCGCTTTTCAACCTCCAGATTCCGCTCAAATCTGTTTCTATTAAGGACATATTCACAAAGAAAGGAGGACATGAAACGAAAAAGAAAGCAAAAACTTCTAATCAGCAAGTCCTACAAGGTTCACCATGCCTTGTAAGACTATAGTATCATATTCTTTTAAAAAAGTTGTCCCCACATTTGCAAGAATCAAAGCATACTTCTAAGTTTTTCGACGTATCTTTTAACAAGATCACGTTCTTCTCGACATTCTGCGTCCTTGGATATATCGCTCAATTCCGTGGTAAGCTCATCCATGTGTTCTTCCAGTGCAGCAAGCATTTTTCTTTTGCAGTCTTCAGACTTCCCGGAGCGATAGCTCTGCTTCTGTGTCATGTAGTCATCGTAAGTGTCTCGCCCATCAGAGCGGCTGTAATGCTCTCTGACATAATGTTCACCACGTCTGGCATAAGAATTGCCCCGGTCGTAATCTGGCATCATTCTGCCGTCACTTGAGCTGTATCTCCCCATGCTGTCATGTTTTCTTCCACGCTCGCTGTAATCGTCATTGTATCCGCTACGCATCTCATCAAGGACAGTGTTGTAATACTCCACTTTCTTGTCCCAGTACTGTGTGTTCTTTATATCTTTGTACATATCAATCAGCTTGTATGTCATTTCCAGATTTCCAGTAGTCAACCCACTGTCAGCGATTTTGGACAGTTCGTCTTCAATTCTTGCACATAAGTCTTTAATGTCTCTCATAATCACACCTCCTATGCTTCTCTGGTCACGACAATATTTGCGTTCGCAACAGAAATTGCCTGATCGCTTGTATTCTCTACTGCGATATTAACGCAACATCCGCGAGGTACATCAATATAGATGCCAGAGGACACATTGTTAT
>OGRJ01000279.1_pt1 | contig 50734 bp, 69 predicted proteins | sample 1553411 | NCBI WGS metagenome assembly OGRJ01 (sample SAMEA2580084, study PRJEB22360) | human gut metagenome | biome: human gut; feature: human-associated habitat; material: faeces | place: Denmark | collected 2008/2010
CCGACATCCGAATCAATCGAAAGATACTCTCGATATGAAGTTATCAGCAATTACATCCGGTGTTGCATCCGCATCCAGAATATGGATATGGCGCTGGGACTACGTAGGATGGCACAGGCATAGGACTTATTCTGCGAATCAGTTCTGCCGTCTGCGCTTCCTGATTTGCCGCAATGTAAGCATTCTGCGCAGACTGAGAAGCAGCAAGCTCAAGTTTCTGAACTTTATCTCTTAAATCTGCGTTTTCTTTTGCACACAGGTAATCAAGAACCGCTCTGGTTCCAGCATTCTGATTGTCAATGATATCTCTTGTGTTGCTGTTCATGGTGTTCTGCAATGCACAGGTGTTCTGCGCCATGTTGTAGTTCACGCCCTGGATAGCTTCCCTGGTTTCACAACAGCAGTTTGCAAGCTGCGCCTGCAATGCGTTTGTATTCTGCATATTGGCTACAGTATCGGCATTGATTGCCTGCTGGATTCCAAAGCCGGTCTGCATGATGTTTGTGTTGATTCCATTGAATCCGGTAAGCATACCGTTATTCATGGCATAAAAGCCATCACACAGGCCGCTATTGATTCCGTCAAGTTTGCTGATTACTGCGGAGTTATCAAATCCTCTCTGAATGTCTGCTTGAGTAGCTGCTGTGGCTGCATATCCGCCGCCATTGCCGTTATTGCCCCATCCGTTGTTTCCCCATCCGCAGAATACGAACAAGAAAAGCACGATAAGCCACCATGCACCATCTCCACCAAACATGCCGTCATTATTTCTGCCATTTCCAGTAGCAGCGGCAATGTCTGCTAAGCTATAATTTCCATCCATAGTTATAATCTCCTTTATTGTGTATTTACATCAATCTGGCCAGATTGTAATGTACTATTTCATTCCTTTCAGCAGATTCTGAAACTGCCCTGCCATCTGCTGAACTTGGTTAAGCTGCTGTTGAGAAATCTTTCCAGACTGCAACATTTTCTGGACTTCTTCTTTTGGGTTTCCTTTGTAATTCTGTTTAAACTGCATAAACTGCTGCATCATCTGCATTGGCCCATTTCCCTGTGGCATTCCACCACCAAGCGCGTTAAATAATGGATTACTCATCTGCATTTCCTCCCTTGGTCGCTGATTCCTGCACGGTATTAACTCTAACAGATTCAGAAAATGAATTTAATCGACTTGCTATAGCGTCGAATTTGGCTTTTAAATCGTCGTATTCCTGCCTGGTGACATATTTACTGTCCATGTTTTGAACAGGCTGTTTAGGCGGCATCTGAGAGCCTACCTCGTGATATTCAAACGTCCGTAATGGTTGTGGCATACCGGAAACGTCTGTTGATTTTATAAAGAATTTTTCTGATTCTGAATCCATCAGTAAAACACTTGTCCCGGGTGCTACCAGATAGGATTTTGCGCCGACTTCGCCGGATACCCACAGGATACCATTATTGTTCTGCTGCTGTTGTACTGGTTGAGCTGGCATCTGGACAGGCTGTTGCTGGAACTGGTTCATCTGCCCAGGAACGCCAAAGCTATATTGATAAGGATTGTTATATAATGCCATCTTATACACCGCCTTTCTGATTATATTTTTGCATAAAAAAAGCAGGAAAACTATTTCATTTTCCTGCCATAAAACTATCGTTTAACTTTCAAAATAATATCTAGCGGTACATTATTGTGATATTTTCTTAATGCCGTTTTGTAATTAACGCCAGCCATCCTGCACCATTGTGATAACGTATGCGATTCTCCATTATATTCTATATTTATATTATTTCTTCTATTGTTTTGTTGGACAAGTGGTGTTGTCCATCTGCAATTCTCTGGACAATAATCGCCATTTACATCTATTCTGTCTATACTTAACTCATCAGAATATCCATTGTCCATAGACCATTTGTAAAAATTAATCAGCCCTTTTTCTCCCGACCATTCTTTACAAACCTTTATTCCACGACCTCCATAGTTATCATATGATTTGCTTGTTTCGCAATTGCATCTATTTAACATTTTATAATAGATTCCACGTATGCGAGTTCCGTATAATCCATGCGTGAAGTTTCTTCTACTCACTAAACAACCGCAACTTTTTACCTTGTTTTGCGTCAGCATCTGATACGTACATACTTTATGATTTCCGCAATCGCATTTACACTCCCATAAAAATTCCCCATACTTATCTTTGCCGACCCTCTTTATTGCGATTAATTTTCCAAATCTTTTTCCAGTAATATTTCCTTTCGACTTGCAACCGCAGTGAGTTTTAGTTCCTGATTTCAAACGAGTGCTAAAAGTTACAACTTCATTTCCGCAATCGCAACGACATAACCATCTGGTTTTAGTCCCAGAATTTTCCACTCTTGAAATTGCTACCAAACTTCCAAATCTTTTACCAGCTAAATCCTCTGCTTTTCTCATATAGTATTACCGCCTTTCGTAATACGCCTTGAATTGTTATAGGGGGAAGCGTAGCAAGGCATTTCTACGTTTTTCGGCGGCCAAACCTATCCCCTAATTATATTATACAACTCGTAACTGTTTTTAGCAAACTTTTATTATTTTATTATTTACCCGTTTACTAAGTCTGTTTATTGTTGATATGCTCACATTCATCTGTTCAGCACAGTATTCAAGCGTATATTCCTTACACCTCAGCCGGAACAGTCTTTCTTCATCCGGTGTAAAATTACACTCTGTCAAGAATCTGTCTATATCTTTCTTAGTGAATACATATAACTTCATGAGCATACCCCTTACTAATGCTAACGCTGATTCTGCGCAAGATACTCCGTGAGCTTCTGTTTTGTTTTTTTTAATTCCTCAACATTATTCCCACTGATCTGACTATCCAACATGGTTGATAGTACTTCCAGAATCAATGAATCACGCTCCGCGATCCTCTGAAGACTCTCGTAATCTCGCTTATCATGTTCTTCCAGTGTCTCTACTCGCTTATTAAGTCGGAATGCTGGTGTAATCCATTTAAAGATTACAGCCGCTGCCCCTCCAACAATAGACACTCCTCCGCAGATAGAGAGAAAAATCTGTATGAATCCTGATATGTTCATTTAGCTACTCCTTTTCCCAGTAATATACCGGGATCTCATTACCGCTATTCCATGTATCGAAATATTTGCCATTCTGTACCGTTACCGCATGACCATCTATGCAGAGGATGTATGTGCCTGTCGGATGGTCTGTACAAAAGTCATTGACTGTATAGATATATCGTTCTGACTGTTCTATCAGTTTGCGCCGGTATCCACGTTTATAGAGATACGCTCCCCAGACATAATTTGCACTTGGCATATCTGACAGAGAACACGCTTGCACCATTAGCCCGGCAAACACCGTTTCCCAGTCCTGCCCGGTTGCTTTGCATATTGCCCGGACAACGCAATCTCCTGTTCTCTTATCCTTAACAGGATTCGGATTGAAATATTCCCATCTATCCATCAGTCAATCCCCTTTGCTGTCTTATATCGTCTTGCCGCTCCTCTGGCTTTAGCGGCGTTCTGGCGGTTCCACTTAGCGATCATAAGTCGGTCTTGTAGTTCCCTCAGGCCATTCCGTTTGCAATAATCTTTATATGCAGCATTTTGTTTCTGTAAAAGATAAGACTTCCGGTCAAGGTCTTGCTGTAATGCGAATTTTGCCTTTTCATTCGGTGCATTGTCGACTCCTGCCTGCAGCCCAAGAACCTCTCTCTTCGTTTTGCGGATTCTCCGCTCATAAGTACGCTGTCGCTGTTCCTTTTCGTACTGTTTGCCTTTGTCGGCTTTGTCCTGTGCTGATAATTCTGCGTAGGGATTCGGCATTCCTTCCGCCCAAACTGAAAAATGATGTCTGCAATTTACTCCGCATATTCCATCAGCTTCACCATAATGACAATTTTCAATAAAATCTGGATATTGACTTGCTTTTTGCTCCAGCATTCTACGGTATTCTGATGTGTCTCGCTCTCGAAAAAACTCCGGCTTGATTTCTTTTAATTTTTCCCAGTCTATGGAAAATACCTGCCCTTGCCATACTTCATGACTTGGGCGACTTCCTATGTGCGCCGATGTCAATACTAAACCGTATCCCATTTCTTTCATTCTTGTCAACTGAATATCAGCACACGCCTGAGCCACTCCAGTTCTGACAGAACGTGCGACTGCTGTTTCGATCGTGTCTTTTCTGCCAGATGGATATGTGACGGTGACACCATCACTCACAACGTTGTTAACTGCCTCTTTAATGGCTTGCGTATACCCAACTGCACCAGTCATCACATGATTATATGCAAGGTCGCATTGCTCGATATATAACCTCTGAGCGGCACTTGCGGTTGTTCTCGTGAAGTTCTTCCACTCGCCCATGGTCGCAAGCATATTTCGTTCCATGAGTCTTATCATTGTTGGTGACTGTTCAAGCGGCACAGGACTTAATCCTGCCGCCTTATATACCTTATCATCATACTCCATTGCAGTGATTCCGGCATCTTCAAACGCTTCAAGAAGCTCCTGTTGCTCACGTTTGGTGTATCTGGATAGTTCTGCCAGAATGTCTTCTAACAGTTCACCGGATTCCTGTAACGTTCTGATTCTCCACGCATCAGCATTGGTCAGAATATAGTCCTCGCCCCTGCCGATTCTTGCCATCATCCGTGATACGATCTCAGAGATGATATACTGGTGCAATTCTTCAGCAATTTGTTCACTGCCCTCTGTAATTTGTCGTAAATATTCAGGACTAAGTATAATATATCACCTCTTTCGATAAATGTTGTGGTACATGTTTTAAAAATATGCTATAATCAACCTATTAAGGAGGTGTCGCAAAATGTTTTTAAAACTGAAAATTTATTGCACTTGTAATTGCAACTATTACGTAAACGAGCAAATTAACACGGAAAAGGTAATTTGCCCAAACTGTGGTAAAGAACATCCGTCTTCATCACAAATTATATCTATGCTTCACATGGCTAAGTGCATTGATGATGGCAATGTCCCTGGCGTAAATACAGTAAGGACATTTGCTGTATCCAAGCGAGAAGATTCTGGCTGTTAATAATGTTATTGCAAAGTGGAGAGGAGTTTTAATCCTCTCCACTTTTTTTACTTAATTCACTAAAACTCTCTTGTAATTGGCTTTGGAATTTCGCCTGTCAGATATGCGAGGTATTTTTTTCCCTTGTTACCGGCTTGTCTGCCATCTTTTTACTCCTCTCCGAATAGTGTTGGTTCCTTTGGCTCGGCTTCTTTGACCATTGCTTTCGCTTCTTCCTCAGTCATTCCTTCAAACTTTACAAAATACAACCATGCCGGAACCTTGCCAGTAGTTACATACTGCCACCACCTTGCACGGTCGTTTTCTCTAACATAGAGGATGTCTCCGAAATCATAATTGACTTCATAAGCTCCGACAGGTGCAAGTCCGTACAGGTCAGCGTAAACGTTCAGCGCGTAAATTACTTCGTCCAGACAGGATTCCAGTTTGTCCCTCACGTCTTTGATAAACTGGACTGTCCTCTGCTGTTCTGCTTCTACTCCAGTAGCCGTCTGAATTCCGCTAGATTCGTTAAAAACAAAGTATCCGTTAGAGAACCCAATCTTGTACCCTAACTGGCTTAAAAGAGCATTTATGCCGCTTATACGGGTATCAGTGTTTAGAATCGGGTTGATTTCTTGGTAAAACTCTTTCTCATCCTGTCCGAATACATTTTTCACATAATCCGGCAAGCTCATTTCTTTGCATCTGTGCTCCATGGCCTGCGGTGTCATGGCGGATACTGGTGATCCGCTCGGCATCAGCAGTCGGTCATCTACCAGAGCGGTTCTCTTAGAATCAAGGATTTCTTTTGCATTACGGCTGTATGCAATGTCCAGATCTTTCAACTCTTCAATTGCTTCTGCAAATATCGGTAAGCCAAATGGTGTACTGATATCTACATTGTTCGCCTGTGGAGTCCGCAGAACTCCGTACAGAGGTCCGTCCAGCTTCTCGCCATTTGCTTTGAGAATCGGCGGCGTATCTGCCATGAGGTCAGCCCATTTGGTCTGTTTAAGGTCGATTTTATCGCCGATTGACTGAGGGGATTTCGACACATAAGCTCTGTTAGAAACGTAGTACGGATAGGTTGTCACGCCATCTATTGTAGTCTCGACAAAACGATGATATTCAAGCCGTGTGTAGTATTTCCGTCCAACGGTATAATAGTCCTTGAATATAATCCCCTTTATTTCCTGATTGTCATAATCTACAATCATCACATCTGCCGGAGTGAATACGTCAAGGCTCTCGCCGTTTGGCTTGATAAATACCGTTCCATAAGCACATCCATATTCTACCCAGTGCCGTATCTGGAAATATACCTTGTCAATCTGTTCCTGAAGCCATGCCGCCCTTGCAGAACCGTCAATCTGAATTCCGATCGCCAATGTTGCGAGTCTGGCAGTCTCGGAACACACGGATTTAGCAAAATTAATCGTCTTGATATTATTCTTATCATCTAGCCATTCCGGCGCACCCCTGTAGATGTTCGCGCACCGGTTAATCAGCGATTCCATTTCTGGGAATTCTGCTGCCTGGATATTAAAATCCTCTTCGGCTTGTTTTTTGAAAATCATATTAAACCACCTTTTTAGTGTTGTTATAAGTCCCATTATGCACTCACGCCCCAGTATTTTATCTCACCCTGCCTACGTGCTTCTGCTGCTTCTTCAAGCGTGTCATGCCTGCCTAGATCAACTTTTTTATTATCTACATAGATTGTTGCTCTATATTTCCCTCTGTCCATGGAAACACCAGTAACACCAGTTGAATTTATTTTTTCCATTCTTTTGTTTCTTGCCTGCTGAGTCCATGTTGCCCATCTGCAATTTTCTGGCGAATAGTCCGAATTTGTGTCTATTCTATCAATACTCAAATTATCAGCATATCCATTTTTTAATGCCCATAGAACAAACGCTTCTGAACTTTTATTCCATTCTTTGCAAACCTTTATTCCTCTTCCGCCATAGTCTTCATAATCTTTGTCATTGGGGTTATTGCATCTCTGACGAATTCCCTGCCAGATTTTATATATTCGTCTATATTTTAGACTGTACCCTCTTTTAAGCATTATTCCCTCTTCTCCTCCACAATGATTCTGTTGCGTATCTACAGGCATCGATTAAATGGTTATTCTCATCAGGATATCCGCTTATAACGTTTCCGTCTTTATCTCTTTCGTATTCGTATTCCGAAAACTCTTTATAAGCATTAGGCGTTCTCTTAGGGTCAATAACAATAGTTCTTGTTTGAAGCCATTTCATAGAATATTCCACACTCCCAGGTCCTTTTATTGCGCCCCTTGCCGGGAGCCCAAAATCTCTATAATCATTGATTGATTTAGGTTCAGCAGAATCACAAGTAATAGTATAATCATCATATTTTCTTTTTAGAATCTCGTCCGCTGATTTCCTATTGCTCCATTTATTTTCGTAAATTTCATCAATGAGATATATCTTTTCAGTGTTATGATTGTAATACAAGCGAATAAAAGCATACGGATCAGGGAAAAATCCCCAGTCACACCCCTGAAATATTTTGTCCATGTGACTGATTTCTTCATCTGTAATATCTCTAATCTCCAGATATTCAAATACGTTTCCGCCGTCACCATTCGGAACACCCAGGTATTCATGCTCATATGCTTCTGGATTGACTTCCTTTAAGTGCTCTGCATCATTAAGGAATTTCTGACCTAGCCACTCCTCCGGGGCTTCCAGATAACTTGAATGATGAATAACTCTTTTCGGGTTAGGCGTGAGCTTGATCCTGTTTACCCAGTTTGATTTTGATTTTGGTGGATTGTATGATGAAAAATCATAGGATTCATCGCCACCACGAAGCACTGACTGATTAACAGAACGCTCCTGGGCATCTCCCTTCATTTGATCTTTTTCTTCTTTCCAGAGAATTCCGATATATCCGAATTCTGGCTTAATGGATTTCAGTTTAGTTTCATCATCCAGACCACGGAAGTATATTGTCTGCCCGGTTTTAATGTATTTGATCTCAAGTGGCGACACCTTGCATTCAAATTCTTCCATCAGTCCCAGTTCATTGATAGCCCATTTCATCTGAGCATACACAGAATCTTTCAGCGTCGCACCCACCTGGCGAGTAATGCAAGCGTGCATCTGAGGATTATTTTTGATAAGTTCAGTAATCTTAAAAGCTACGTACGAAGATTTCAAACCGCCTCGACCGCCCTCGAATACATATTCAATGTTAGGCTTAATCTGTCGGTTAATATCCACGAATGCCTTGCCGAGTACTCTGGCAGGAAGTTCATATTTGCTTTCGTCTGATTTTGATACGGCTACCAACTGTTCCCATTTGTCCACTGCCTGCATATTTCCTTTGATAGCTTTATCATATACGGCAGCTACAATACAGGCATTGTTATTTGCGTCCTCGTCAGATATACCCATCTTCGTGAGTTTCTTCTTTGCAGCAGTCGTGGCAGGGTTCTCAGCTATCATTTTGGCTAATTCAGAAAGGGTTTTCTTTTGGCGGCGAGACTGACCAGAAGCAATGCCACCTTTTTGACCGTTCTTCACTGCTTCCTCACTGCTTCGACCAGGTTTAAAAGGTTTTAAATTTTCCTCGTTTGCCATTCTATCAACATCCAATCATACCCTTTCTGAAAATAAAAATTCTGCCACGTATAGCTATAGATATATACTATATTACCATACATGGCAGAAAAATTTGTCCCCACATTTTAATATTAATTGTAGTATTATATTTCTCTTAGTTTTCTTAAAGTATCGTAAAACATAGCCATTGCCTTGCGCTTGTATGCATAGAAATCGTCTCGCTTTGCCGGTATGTATTTCGTTTTCATGATACGGTCATAGGATTTATTTGTTACAATAGATTCATATACCAGGAGCTCAATCCCTGGAGGGCAAGAGCTTATGCAGCAGTGCAAAATATCGTGTCTCTGCTCTGGTGTAGCTTTCTGGCATATATCCTTTAAACGGTTAATGTCTTCCGGGTATACGCCAAAATCAACAAGTGACTTTTGCCTGGTTCGCATATCATCACCGCCTTTTTATTGCTATTTACGCTTGCCACCAAAATGTGCAACCAAGAAAATAGTGCCAAATGATCCGAATATTATTCCAAATGTAAATGCTATTAAACTATCAATCATTCTTCTTCATCTCCTCCAACTTCTTTTTAGCTTCTTCACGAGAAAAATAAACCTTTGCTTCTTGCTTCTTTTCTAAAACTCCGTTAATAATTTGTAAATGAAAGCCTTTTTTATCAATATGAAAAGCATCCACTTTGTGTTCTACGATTCTAAGAGGTTTTCCTACAATATCATACATTGTATCTCCAACCTTACACGGCAGCCTCACAAGCAAGCCCTGTTCTTCTAAGCCTTTGTAAGATTTCAGTTCTTCTAACAGCTCTGCGACATCTTTCAACCAATACAATTCTCCATCTTCGTAGCAAGTCCCATACGTTTTCTGGTGGTATGGGCATCCAACTGCATCCCTTCCACTAATCCAATCTTTTAAGTTCTCGCCAGTTCCACAGACAATGCGTTTATATTTATCGTCTTTCATGTGCTTAAAATTCTCGTGATCCTTATAGCAGTCGCCTTCTGTATCTTGACTGGCAACACATCTAAGTGCTTTTATCATATCGTCAATTGTTAATCTCTCCATCTATTTCACCTCTTCCATCTGACTTTCTACGGCATCTGCAAGTAATAGCATTGATTCAATAACTTTATCTGTTAATGACATTCTATATTTATTGTCAGCAAAATACTTAACGTGAGCTATTGCTTCCTTAATCTTTTCTTCGCACGCAACAATTTCGGATGCTTCATACATTTTTCGTTCATCACTGCTGTATGTTACTATTCTTTCATCATGAAAATTTAACATATTTGGAAGCGGAATATCGATTGCGTTTAAATGTTTTCCTCTTGCCCACCTAAATCCCTGTAATTTTGCTATTCTTAAAACTTTAGAATACTCTTCCTGTGTTCTTACAAATACGCTTTTTCCTGTTAAATCAATCATCAGAATTTCCTCCTGTAATCTCATCAATACACTGATTCCAGCCCTCCGCAAAGCCAGCATCAGACGTATTGGCTGGATAATCTCCATTGTCTTTTTCTGGCAAATCCATAAGCGGACACCAGTCTGGTCTTGATTTACTTTCACAATCATAATGTTCTTCTGTCATCAGAATTACATCGCAATCTAAACAGTCAGCTAATTCACACAAACCCTCATATTCAAGAGCGCTACAGTATGCAGTTCCGAACGGGCAAACATAGCAATTCTCTGGTGTTTCCATCACTAATACTGATTTACTCATGATTCCTCCTCAAGGCAACAATACACTATTGGATTGCTAGTATCACAATCACAATTGTTATAATCAATGTCTTCCAATGCTTTACTTTTTGCTATTTCTATGGCCTCTTCCTTTGTTTCAGCTATAATTCCGTCATAATCAATTGATAATCTCATGCTAACACTTACATCCCATTTACTCATTTGGTTCCTCCTGTAATAATTCTGGATTGTCGAAGATATTCCCTCTGACATAAGTTTCTTTGCACCAATATCCAAGTTCATGTCGATAATAGAAATCTTCTGGAAATGCTGCGTAAAATCCTTGATTGTAATCGCCACTTGCGAAACCTGTACCATAGAATCCAAATTTAACCTGTGCATATTCGTCGGACCGCGTTTTTAAAATATCATTTTCCCAAATTTTATTGCCATTCTTGTCGCAAAGTCCTGTGAACTGGCAGAGGGTCTTCTCGCCTACCATTAAAATATCATCAATTTCCATGTATCCGTATTGACTGCAATAATGCGGATTTTCTTCAAAGCTGATAAATAAACCTAAATGTGTTTTAATTGGAATTCCCTCAATCCATTCTCCTGTTTGGATGCTTTTTGCCCTGAAAAGAATTTCTCTCATTCAACTCCACCGCCTTTCACGATTTCGATTGCCCTGCTCAGTCCAGCATTGTATCCTTGATGCACATCAGATAAAATACATTCTGATTCAATGAATTTATCTCTTTCCAATTCGCTAATAGCCTTATCCACATCAAAAGCTGTCGGCTGCTCGTCAATTATTTCTTTAATTGATTCCAAACATAAACGACACATGTAATCGTTGTCATCTTTTTCTTCTTCGATAGCTTCTTTTAGCTTATCTGCATTAATTAACCGCATTTATTCATCCTCCCACAATCCGAACAACCGCATCTGGTTGTACCATTCCGCTATAGTCTTACGCTTGTACGCAAAAAAATCTCTGCGGTTAATCGGGACATATCTTTCAAGTGTCATACTGTCATACCCCTGCTGGTGTAAGATGCCGTAAGTTATCAGCTCCGCAAGCCCCTTGGGGCAGGCTGACAGGGCACGCAAGAGTAATCCCGCCCATGCATAAACAGCATTCGCAATTCTCAGGAGTGTCCAAGATCAGCATTGACTGGTTCATTCCTTCCTCTTGTTCCTTACGCAAATCTCAACTGCCCGCTGGTTTCTTCTTTCATTCGGTCAACTCGACAAATCGGATTTCTGGCAGCAACACAGAGTTCTGGCAAGTTGCTTCTTACCAATGCCGCCGGTATCGGCGGGCATACTGCATTCCCACATCTTCTGACCTGTTCACTTCTTGGATATTTCTTTCCTGTGTAATCGTGATCGATTATGTAATCATCCGGGAATCCCTGGCAACCATACAGTTCACTTGGTTCCAGCATTCTAAGTCCAATATCCACGATCTGATACTCTGTCCCGGCAATTACTACCAATCCAAAACGATCCTGTGCTGTTATGGTATCAAGCGGATTCTTTACACTCTGTCCTGTACCCGCTCCATAATATTTCGTCAGGAAGGCGCGCACCTCTCCGAAATGTCCATCTCCGGCTGTAATCGTTGGTAACGGCTGACGAATATCCTTGCCATCGCAATGATTATTCATCTGAATTAGATTTACTGTTACTACACTGTTGTGATCCCACGATGTGATAGTAGGCAGAGGATTATCTATGTTTTCTCCTGCTCCTTTGTAACCACCGTCATAATATTTGTGCAAAAATGATGTAACTAAGCCATATCTATTTGAACTGTCAACAGTCATGACCGGATCAGCTATTGTCTGCCCTCTGACTTCATCTTTTACAGTTTCAGAATGATACTGTATAAGCAACGGGCTTATAAGACAATGCTCGTTTTTGCTTACAATAGTAGTCAGTGGTTCCCGTACATCTTTGCTTCTATCTGCTGCAAAGCCTGTCTGTCCGATCTGTACCATATATGGTTCTACAACTCCATATCCATGCTTTCCGGTTATGGTCGGCATCGGCTCCCTGATGTCTCCCGGCTTTCTCTCGCCGCCATGATTGCACTGAATGATAAACGGCTCCGGATTCTCAAGAACAAACTTTTTCAGCCCTCTTGCGATTCGCGCCATTGTCTTTGGCGCAAGTGGTCTCACTGCACGAATACCGTACTTTTCCTTGATCTGCTCAGATGTATCGAAAATCGAAGGGCATGGTCGGCTAAAATCTATCTGCGTATATGCTCCAACATAAGGTTTGAGCCTTCCATTTTTCACCCGCTCACTGTCTGCCGGTCCATGTGTCGGCTCTGGCCATGTAATTGGCTTACCATCACACCGGGCGATCAGAAAGAATCTCTTTCGCATAGTAGGTGCACCATAATCTGCTGCCACAAGCTCACGAAACTGTACTTCATAGCCAAGATCTGTGAGCTGCTGCACGAATTTCTCAAATGTCTTTCCCTGTTTGGACTTGATCGGATGCTTTCCTCGGTTAAGCGGTCCCCAGGTCTTAAATTCTTCTACATTTTCCAACATGATTACCCTCGGTCTTACCAGCCCTGCCCATCTACATGCTACCCATGCAAGTCCTCTGATGAATTTATCCTTTGGCTTCCCACCCTTTGCTTTGGAAAAGTGCTTGCAGTCAGGTGAAAACCACGCAAGACCTACTGGATAACCTTTGCAGGCTTTGACAGGATCAACCTGCCAAACATCTTCGCAGTAATGCTTTGTGTTGGGATGATTTGTCTTATGCATCCGTATAGCTTCAGGATCATGGTTGATCGCTATATCAACACTATATCCCGTTGCCAGTTCTATCCCGGTGGAAGCACCGCCTCCGCCGGCAAAATTGTCTACAATTAATTCTCCGTGAATCATTTTCTTCTCAAGAAGCCCGGTATACCCTTGCCCCGGCCGGAGGCTGGCTCCTTTCTGTGTTATACTTCTACTTCGTTATCTGCTGGCATCTGGAAACACATCAGCTTCACAAGTGCTTCGCCTGCGGATTTCGCAAGTTCATCATCTATTCCTGCCGATGCTCCGCCTAATACTTTTGCCATTTCTGATACAATGGCTTTCGCAAACCCAGTTTTTGTATAGGCTTCCTCAATCATATCCAACACCTTGAGGGCTTTTGCTTTGGTTGAATAATGCCCGACAATATAATCCTCGCATGAATATGAACAGATAATCTTCACAATCCCTTCAATGTCTATGATATTAATTACGATTGAATTGTCGAAATTGATTAATGTTTCTTTATCCTGACTTCTGATTAATATTTTGTGTCCTCCTTACTCGATAAAACTCGTTCCGCACTGACAATGATAGCTAATGTGTCCGTTATATTTACTCACGTTCGCAATTACCTTTCTACCGCATGAAAAACAAGTTACCTCTTTTGTCAGCGGCTTTTCGTATTCTTCTACTTCTTTATCTTGAATAAACCTCTGACCGCACCAGTGGCACTGCTTAGTGCTGTACGGCCTCTCTCCACAAATAGGACATTCTGGAATTATTCCGTAACCATCATTTATGATTGGGAGTTTTATCGGCTCTCGCTTTGAATAGATATTCCAGAGTTCTTTTCTGCGGTTTTCTCCGTCTTGCTCTATTAAAGCCTTGTACTTCTCTTCCTCTTCTTTGTCCCAGTAAATGACACAGGCTTTGTCTTCTGGTGAAATGTCTTTGGTGTACGGCTGCGTCGTGCAATGATAGCCTGTTTCGCCCTTCCTTTTTCTTGACTGACATCTCATGCAGCCACCGCATTTTTTATCCATCAATTCTTCTGGATAAATGCTTGTGCTGGAACGTCTTGCTCTTTCTGGCATTCCGTCACTGAATTTAATTTCGCTCATTTTCATCCTCACTTTCCCCATGTAAGCAACTGACACGCTATTGTGCAGTTGGTACATGATTAATCGGTCTCTACCTTTGAATAACTCAATCTATACGCCCTCTGTTCTGTCGGATCTTCACTAACAAGCAATCCATTGTCTAAGAGCAAATTAAAGTGTTTTCTGGCAGTAGCCATTGAAATGTCTAATCCATCTGCAATATTTCTTGTAGACGGCATGTAGTGGTGTTTACGGTAATATTTCAAGATAAAATGATATACTGCTTTATACATCTCCTGTCCCTCTTTGTGTTTGCGCTCTGTATTGTATTTTCCCATCAATAACACCTCACGTAATCGTTAATGCGGAATCTCAAAGATTGTAAATGTATCAAGTGTCATTTCTTTGATCTTCTGTGCAGCTTTATCCAGGTTTTTACTGGCTAAAGAGGTATGTACTCCTGTAATGCCCCGGAATTTTATTTCCCTCTCCAGCGCTTCTACGCCACCATCTCTAACAATTCTGAGCGCCAGGTCAAGGCCATCCTCTCTCCCTCGCTCATACTCCTTCATTTTGTTCATTGGTTTTCTCCTTGTTCAGATTTTTAGCTTTCTTATGCATCTTGTCCAGATAATCCGCATAGGCTGTAAGCATGTGATCCACAAAGCCGTTTTTATTATATTTGTCTGATACAACGTGTATCTGCTCAATTACCTGCTGCCAGTATTCGTCCCTTTCTTCTATTCCGGCAGTTTGAAGGACCAGTGCCGGAAAGTCGATTTGTAAAAACTTTATGGTGTTCGGCATCTGCTCATGCGTCACTCTCATACTTATACACCTTCTTCTACCTCAAAACTCTGTTCAAGAAGTCGCTCATTATCCTTGCTAAACGCCTTTATATAGCTCTGTTTTATCGGTCTGATAAAATGTATGCCATTAGCGGATTTCGCCCGGGAAACAGCTACATAGAACTGTCCTGGATCCCAACAGCAAGGATCAATGTTGATTTTTTCAAATGTCTGTCCCTGTGATTTATGAATACTGATCGCCCAGGCAAGTTTTACCGGGAACTGAGAGAAAGAACCAGCTTTCTTACGGACTATCTTTTCTTTTACGATCTTCTGTCCATCTTTTTCCTGTTCAGTTTCCTCAATAACCTGTTTCTCAATGTCTTTACTGTATCTGTACAAGTTAACTGTTTTACCCTTATCAGTCTTGATAACCAGATAGGATTCTTCAAATTCTCCGTTATCCACAATTTTCTGAATGATGCCAATCGTTCCATTGACGTAGTTTCCAGACAGATCATTGACTGTAATCATCACTTTTGCACCGATGTTAAGAATTAAGTCCTCTCTGGCAAATGCAATGTTCTTAATATCAGCAGACGTTAATTCTCCGTCAACTGCTGCATGAAACACTTTTTCGGTCTTTTTATCCAGTTTTCCGAGAAAAGTATTATTAATCCGATCAGCTTCAGCATTTGTTCCGACCAGAAACGGTGCTTCTGGTATAACCTTGTCTGATTCGTTATTCTCCAGATATGCAATGGATTTTCTAATATTGTTGCCATATTTAATATCATTCAGCACATACTTAAATCCCTCATCATTCTGCCTGCATACTTCATCAAGTTTAATATATTCAAACCCCATTTCTTTCCAGTACTCAGACATGAAAGCATATCCGTGTTCGTACTTTCCACCCTTTCCATAATCAGATCCATACATCCGGCAGAGAATTTTACGGTCATCTGTTGTAATGACTGGTGGAAGCTGGTAGAAATCCCCAATTACGATCAGTTGAACGTCTTCTTTATCCTCTCCGCTCAAAAGTCTATCAACCGCTCTCTCTTCATTTTCTGTAATGATCGTCTTCGCAATCATATTAAACAGGTCGAACCGGCACATGCTGATCTCGTCAATAATAAGAATATCCGCTTCCTTCAACAGTTCAGCTCTGGATTTCACTTTTTTCTTGTAATCCTCAAATTTGATTGAGATATTCAATGCACGATGCACGGTAGTCGCTCCATATCCGATATTGTCCGCAGCTATTCCAGTAGTAGCAGATACCAGAACACTTTTACCAGTTTTTTCCGCCTCATCAATGAATGTCTGAATAACCGTTGTCTTGCCTGTTCCTGCATCTCCTGTAAGGAAAACATTACTGCCAGACAACATTGTGTCCAATGCGTACCGCTGTTTTTTATTAAGCTTCTCTTTTTCCATTTTTGTAACCACTCCTTATGCCTTAGTAACCAATTGTAACAATCTGAATTTTCATGCAATTTAATTTTATTTTTTAATTTGTGTAATCATTTTATTTTTGTAACCAATGTGTAACCAACTTTTCAACCACCTTGGTTACACCGCAAACCCTTATTTTATGCGGGTTTCAGAGTTGTGTAACCGTGTAACCAATGTAACCAATGTTTTCCTATAGGAGATTGCAATGTGTATATGATTTTTTTATATATTTTTTTATTCCCTATACACATGCTTTTCCGCGGGTTACATGGTTACATGGTTACAAATCACGAAAACGGAACACTTGTTCCAGTATTAGCAGGTATAAAATCAGCTTCAACATGCTCATTTTCCTGTTCGTCTTCAAGATCTTTTATATCAATAATCTTTACAGCAACAAGTCTCATTACACTTCCCCCATCTCTTTTTATTACCGTATCCCTTTTTCCTGTATGCTTAATTAATTCTCGATTAATCGCCCATGCTGAAAAGGCTTTTCTGGAGAATCCGTTGTTCTTTAAGAGATTTTCAAGAGGTTTCGGATAAAAATACACATATACATCTCCATACTCATCTGGTGTTTCCTTAAATCCCCACTGATCGCAACTGAATTGCGCATCAAAGTGCTGCCCGTACACAGAAAGACTTTCGATGATAAATTCATAGCATCTCTGTCCTTCCGATACGTCTTTCTTGCGTGTAGGTATGTCCACAACATCCTCGACTGTCAGCTCACGTCCATCCTTAAATATGAAATCTGTAGCTAATTTGTCAGCCAGTAGGAGCGTGGATATAGCCATGACCTGTTTTGCCGGAAAATTATATCCATCAAAGCCCTTTTCAATCTCAGACTTCATTTTTTTTAACTCATCCGGTGTAAATTTTTTAAGATTTCCAACAAATACTCTTCCAGCAAAACCATAATTTTTCATTACAGTGCTGTTAATCTCTGCCGGATTCTCGTAAATATCCTCGCAACACTCAATTTCAACAATTCTGTTGATTGCTCCACCGGAATCTGCAAATTCCGAAATAGGGTTCTCACCGTTACAAATGGTTACATTACACCATGTATTCTCCTTAGCTGCTCCGAGGTCCTTATTTGATCTTCCTTTCCCTTTACCGGAACAGAGATTGTAAATCAATGTTTCGTAGTTGTCCCGAATATATTGAGAAGCGTTCTTAGAGTCATCGAGGATCATCGGAAGGTTATTGAGCATATCTGCCCTTGTCTCCAATGATGTATCTGTTGAACGAAAATTCCCAACGTAGACTCCCGGTGCCGGATTCCCCCAAACCGATGCCGCTATATTGATTGTTACCGTCTTTCCGCCTCCTGTCTGCCCATAGAAATCTACAATGAACGGCAGCACATCAAGTGGCTGTATAAGAACACTCGCAAAAGATGCCGCCAGTGCTATTCGTGGTTCCAATCGCCCACATGACCGTAGCTGCTTAGCCAGCGTCACCCACTTGAAGTAATCTCCGCTTTCCTGTATACTCTGGAATAGTGTTTTAAAGCGGTATTCGCCATCAAAAACGATTGAAAGGTCGTAAGGCACAAATACATTGCCATGCCACCCTAACTTGCTTGTAGAGTGCTGTATGTCAATCATATCGGCATTGTACATTTCCACATCTGCCAGATACTTCACAAGAAGCCTTGCATTCTCTGAATTTACCTGCACTCCGAACCTTGCAAGATTAGTTATTGCTCTGGAAGTCACAATGTCAATTTTTGGAACGGTTATTTCCGTCCAATATCCGTCTCTTTTGAAAGCAACTGTAATTTGCTCTTCGCCTGTCTCGATGTTCTTTAGTCGGCGAATCGGCATGATCGGGTGGTGGCACACAAGTTCCCTTGCCTTGGATGTCTCGGAAGAAAATATTCCGTTTTCCGTAGCTATCCAGCTTCCGCAAGCCATGTTAGGATATTCTTTTCCAATATCATCCTCATAAAAATTTGTTATATTCTCAACCAGTTGCATGGAACGATTTGCTTTTTCTTCCTTTTCCTTGTCCTGTTCTGCTTTCTGGAATTCTTTTATGAATTCCTCGGCTATGCTTTTTACTCTTACGTTCTTTGCTCTGTCCATCAACTTAAATTTAACTTCCGAGCGGTCGATTTTACTTTTTATCGCAAAAAGTTCTTCATATAACTTCTTCTGCATAAAATCATTTGCTTGCAAATTTTCAATATTTTCAAGAATGCTTCTCACCTCCTGCCTTAGCTGATAATATTTCATATCTGCTTTTTTCTTTTTCAAGGTTGAACTGGCACATATACCACTCTTCTGAACCAGGAGGGAAAGTTTTTAGTGCTGTTTCGTACATAAACATGTTCTTTTCTACCTGTTCAAGTTCGCTGGGATCCTGAGCGGGATTGCATTTTTTTGATTTGATATCTCTCATTTCATGTCTGATCTGGTTGCGGCTTTTACCTTTTTTTGATACATAAGTACCGCCCAGTTCAATAAATGCAGTACTAAAAGGAACGGATTCGTATTGCATCACGAAATCAAACACATCACCGCCGATTCCACAGCCGAAACAGTAGAAAGAATCATCGTAGATTTTGCAGGATGCTGACTTTTCCTTGTGAAAAGGGCAACATATAAATCCCGCTCTGTTCGGTTTCAGTCCATATCTGGAAAGAATTTCCGGCATTTTCACTGACTGTTTGATTTCTTCCTTAGTCATGACAGCAACTCCAAGATTCGCCGTCCAGTCTCTTCTTTTGTACAGAATTCAAATTGGACTCCGTATTTATCTCTGATCGTACATAGAGATTTATATAGCTGGCAGCCGTCAACAGCCTTGTCAGATATCACAGTCTTTACTCTCTTGCCGTTTACAGTTCTCCAGATAACTTTATGTTTTCGGGGATTCTCCCAAAAATACACATCACCAACAGATTTAATATCTGGACCATGCTCGCATAGGATGATTAACTGTATACCTGCTTCACGCGCTCTAATCAGCTCCGCTTTGAATCTTTCATGCTGCTGGCATACATTTCCGCATAACTCCTGCAAATCCTTTTTGCGGTCAATACAGAGCTTTGCATTGTCCAGTGATTGATAATCACCGCAATACAATTTAGATCGAAAATACTGCACTCCAAGACTATCAAACTGACTCTGAATCCGTTCCCATTCCTTTTTGTGTTCACGTGTATCACATTGTATGACCAATCAGATCACATCCTTCTGGTATTTGTATTTTATAAAGAATTCACTATACTGTTTTATAATCTCCCAACGATTTTCGTAACGATTCCATTTACTATTCTCTCCTACTCCTATTTGCGTTTTTCCGATGATTGAACAGGAAGGGATTATTAATACCTTTCGATATGTTTCATCATCGTTCAAACAATATAAAAGGAAGATATCGCAAGTCGGATTTTTCTTTTCGAGGTTGAATGTAAATGCCTTTGAATTGCAATTGTTTGTAAATTCCTTAGATGCTTTTACGTCTATTTTTACACTGCTATCAGTAAGCAAATCATAAGGGTGCCTTGAGCTTGTTTATACACTATTCAATCCGATATTCTCGTAAATATCTGAAATTGCTTTTATTTCATATTTGTTTCCAAAAGTCGTATCGGAATATTTAAGAGGCAGCCCAAGTTTTTCAGCCCAATACACAGTCCCTTTATGCTTTGCAATCTTGCAAGCAAGACTTTTATTTCCAAAAACTTCTATCATTTCGGAATGAGTTGGAAAATGATCTAAATTCAATTTCTCAACAACTATAATAATATTTTCTTTGATAAGATCGTCATTCCATGGTATTCCATGCGTATATCCCATTAACTCACCTCTATATTAATTGAACGGAAGGACATCATCTGCTACACTATCTGGAATATTCATAAAGTCAGTACCTGCCGGATTCGCTCCCATGATAGCTTCTTCCTTCAGATGATCGTCATAGGCTTTTGTGGTGCGCTCTTCTGGGATGTCCGCATCCTTAATTCCTTCAATACTGCGGAACCATGCAAGTTTGTGACGTTTTACCTCTCTGTTGTCGTACCAGTCTTTCTCCAGACGAAAGATGCCTCCAATCAGCTTACCTTTGAACTGCTGTCCGAAGTTATCGCCCCACTTAACAGCAAAGCCCGGATTTGACTTTTCTACGCATGTAATAAATGTTTTAAGATTACGAACGCCATAGTCTACACTCTCATCAATAACCATATAGTTAGTGCCGGCATTCGGATATTTCTTGTCCGGACGAATGTCATTTTCAAACTGCTTCATAAAGTAGCCCGCCTGTTCGTCTCCTTCTGCGAAATCAAACAAGATAACAAGCATATCAAGTCCACCCTGGGATTTTTTCTCTGATACCTGCTTAATAACCATCTTGTGTCCGCCAAGAGCAATCAGTTCAAATTCTCCTGCTGCCTGTGTTGTGTCATAGCTATTTGGTTTCTGCATTATTGTTTTCTCCTTTTCCTAATTCGTAATAGTCTCTAATGATCTTGTCTACTTCTGCGAGATCATTATCAATAGTTAAACTGTCAAACATTCCGATCGGAGACTTACTTACTGCTCCCTGGCTGGACTGAGTGACAAATAAGTGTTTTCCGCTTTCTTCAATACAGCGAAGAACGATGGTAAAAAGACCTTCCAAACAAATTTTTTCATCAAGTAGCTTTCCTATGGTCTTTGGTTTCACATCTCCAGAATCATCCTTTTCTTCGTGCATCATCATATATACAATTTTGTCCTGCGGTACTTTCGTAACTATAAACTGGATAAGATTCCAGAAATAATCACCAATGTCATTGTAAAGTGAAAATACTGCATTGCCTTTTCCGGCAGAAGCGTGTCCTCTCATAAAGTGGTTGGTGATAAGATATCCAGCATCATCAATCACAATAGAATCCGCTTTTGATGCAATCAGGCATTTCATTACCTGCTGGTAATCATCTGTAAACCATCCGTCAATCTTTCCTTTGAACGGAAGCGGCTTATTTAATACTCTGATAAGGTTCCAATCGGAATTCTGACAGTTTCTAAGACTAGTACTTTTGCCGGATCCAGATTTTCCAATAATCAATACTGGTGTTGCCATTGTTATTCCTCCTTGTCATACACTACATACTTGCTGCCCTCAACGATCAGCAAACTTGCGATATCTTTCATAGATAAAGTTGATTCGTTATAAATCTCAACCAGTGCGTTGTATGCGTCTGTTGATACTTTCACGACCGGATTATCCTTATCAGTTGCAGGCTGTTTCTTTCTCGCCGGAATACGGATTTCAAAATCACTCATTGATACTTTCCTCCTTATATGATTTTTGAGCCGTTAAAAGCCCATTTAAGGCTTGTACGTAGCTTGCCAATGTCCTTGCCTTGTATGATTCCTCTATCGGATTATCTGGCACAATAGCAAGCTGAGTGTCAATCAATCTAACAATCTCATTAATGCGCTCTTCCATGTTTACACCGCCTTAAAAAAGCAATACACATTGTCAGAACCATCCCCTCTCACCGGATTTTTTTCGCCATTCGAAAATGCCCCGCCGGCACAGTGATATTCGAGGTGATTCAGATACATGTCCGGATTTTCCCAATCAAGAATGTACGCTTTACGCCTGTTCAGCTCCCCCAGAAGCTCGTTCGCCGTTGTTATCAGTTCCATTGTCGGCAGGAGCTTCATCTCCATCTGATTCAGCATTTAACGGACACCTCCCATCTATTAAGAGTCTAAGAAGATGTGCTTTTGCAAGTTTGTACTGCTCGGCTGATTCCTTCTTAAGCAGTTTACTATCAAAGTAGATTATGTAATTTCCATCCTTTTTCCTGTTCGGATCCCACTTTGAATTCATAATGTCGATATCGCAAAGATGCACGTGCGAAGTGATGTAAAACGAAACAAAATAATCTGTTTCGTTTGAAACTCTCCATGCTAATTCAAAAAGCTCTTTGATTTCTTTTTCAAACATTTCCATTCTCCTTTCTTAAAGCAGTGCTAAATACGTAAACAGCGCAAATACAATGCCTGCCAGGACCTGCTGCAAGCTCTTCTCCCACATCCACACCGGAAGAAAAGTAAACAGGATCCCGATAATCACACTGACTACAATATCCTTTCTGTTCTGTCTAGGTGATTTCATTCTTTCCCCTCCAAAAAGAAAAAAAGATTACAGACTGTAAGCAATATACCAAAAGATATTAGTAATGATTAACAGCGCGGCAGTCAAAAGCCATGCACTGAACCACTTCTTAGTCTCTCTCTTTGCTTTTTTCACGATTTCGGTAGCTAGCATTGTTTCCAAATCGTTCCATGTAATCTTTTCGTTGTTTGTTGCATTTTTTTTATTTTCCATATTATTTTCCTCTCGCTTATCGCTTATATTGACTTTTAGCGGATAGAGGATTATAATTTACCTGTATCCACTAAGGTTGGTTTAGTGGCTTACTGCTCCGGGGTGGAGGTGTCGGCTCCCTCCGGGGCGCTTATGCCAAATTTGCTTTTCTTCTGTAGTAGTCCAAGATAATTCTCGAACATTCATCGACAATCCTTTGATTGTCTTCATGTGTATTGTCCTTGCAGTAATCATCATGTATTCTGATTACCCCAGACCCCATTTTGATTGTTTTGATTACTGCCATCGGTAAACCTCCCTTTTTATGCATTCACTATGTTAAGATATGTTATTTGCTTCTTTTTGCTTCTTGTAACAGTTCTCCGCCTACTGCGGTGCTCATGTCCATATCATCAATACACGGAAATGAAGCCGCAGTGTGATGGGTATAATGATCATGGTTTTCAATGTGGTTATGCAAAAAATCAATAACCAAACTCACTAACTCATCTGGTCGCTCACTGGGCGATAGGTAACAGTAAAGCCGCAGATCACAGTTGCAACAGTCTCCTCCAGATTCTTTGCAGTGCCGACTGACGGCTTTATTAAATTGTAATGCGTCCATTTACGCTCCTTTCATATTTGTTTTTGTGAACTCTTTTCACTTTTACTTTCTTCTTTCTCTTTTTAGTTTTGAACGAAGATTTCTTTCCAGTAAAGTGTGTAAAATTATTTGCTCCCATTATTTACCACCTATTTCTCTACGAAATAATTTCTTTTTGATATGTACTCACTCCCTTTTTATGCTATACTCTCCTTTGGAAAGGAGGAATTTGCTATGCCCGATAATTTTGGTTTAAGTTACAGTGAACTTTCAGAAATCCGTACTATCAATCCAGAACTGGCAGCACACAATATTGCTTTAGCTTATATCCAAGCAACTGCACAAGTTAATAAATTAAACAGAGAAGATGAAGTTAATTCTTCTGATGTACTGTCACTGTCCAACCAGTATGTACAAGCCTATAACTATGCTTATAATTTTGTCGTTCATGAAAATAAGATTATAAACGAGGCTGAATAGTATTTATTAAGGTGTCTTGACTCCGCTTATACATTTCTTCCATAACAGAGTCCAGATGCTTACGGGCAACTTTGCTTTCTGCGATTGTCAATTCTCCCATTGCCATTACGCAATTTTCTACTGCCTTGAGAATCTTTTCTTTATCATATCCAAGCATCTCAAAAGCATAGTCCGTAAGTCCGGCGATTGATTTTCCTTCCATCTTCATACACTCCTTTCTACTTAACTTCTGGCAACCTTGGTTCAAGAAACTTATGAACTTTCTTTCTGCGCCTTGCCGGAATCATCTGGTTTATTCTCGGAAAAACTTTCCGTCTTACCAAGAATGTATCCTTTGTCAAACTCTGACATATTAGGAATCGCATCTTTCAGCTTTTCAATGATTCTTTTTTCTTTTTCTGACATGCGCTCACTCCTTTCTTGTGGTATACTCTCCTGTGAAAGGAGAGATGTTATGGAAATTTCTGGTTCACAAATCAAATTGTTAAAACGTCTTTATAAAGCTGATATACCGTTGTCTGATTTTTCCAATTCGGAAAAAGGAGAAATAGAATATCTTGGGAAACGCGGGTTCATTAAATACAGTAAAGAAGATACCGATTCAAGAATCACACCAACCATTGTCTGCATTCAGTCAGCTGGAAAAGCTTTTTATGATTCTTATGTAAGAGACCGCAGACGGTGGTATATCCCTGTTGCTCTGTCCATTGTTGCCATCGTAATTAGCTTATTTGCGCTGTACAAATCTGGACAGGTAATCAATGTTTACATTGACGAAAACAAAATGAATACGGTCACAGCTGAGAACCCTCCAGCAAATGCAGATAACAAATAAGGGAAATTCGGATATCTGTAAATGATTGGTAATCCGTCACCATACTTGCGCAACGCTCTGTGTGCTTGTCTAGCCATTTTCCCATGTGAATAATGAGGGTCACTGTTTATGGAATCCAGAATTTCCCATTTTGTCATGTTGTCATATTTTGACGGTGTTCTGTGGAACATTTGTTGTCACCTCCTTGCTTTGTGAGTTTATAATATCACGATGTGAGTTATATGTCAACACTAAATATTGACTTTGTGAGTTTTTTATGATATATTATCATTGGAGGTGAGGAAAATTGAAAGACAGAATCAAACAAGTGCGCAAATCCCAGAAGCTCACTCAGACAGCATTTGGAGACATAATTGGAGTAAAGGGAAATACCATTACTAATTATGAAACTGGTTTAAGAAATCCAACAGATGCTGTTATCAAATCTATATGCAGAGAGTTTGGAGTGAGTGAAGAATGGCTCAGAACAGGAAAAGGAAGTATGTTCGTTCCAGAGAACAAAAACGATGAAATTTCTAAGCTGTTTGGAAATGTTCTAAAGTCTAGTGATGATGATTTTAAATACCGTCTCATCAATGCTCTGGCAAAGCTGGATGATTCCGGATGGGATAACTTAGAAAAACTCTTAGACACAATTTACGAAAAGAAATAAGAAAATAGCCAAGGGCAATGCGCAAACCCTTGGCTTTTCTTTTTAACCGATTAATGTTTTTATGAAAATGTATATTGACCTCAGCCAACATCTGTTTTCTATCTTTTGTATCATTTCAATAATTTCTTTCTTGTAATCCATATTATACCTCCTACCGTCCAAAAACATTTGTTCTCTTTTACATTATCTTTGGTACGATAAAACGGCATCGGCAGACAAATCCCTCCTTGCTAACTGCCAGTGATAAACCAGAATGTGCGTAATTGCAAAGAAAATATTCGCACTATCGAATATAAAATGCGTTTTACGTGGAATTATACGGTATAGCAGCACAAAAATAATCTGTATCTGGTTAGGAACGCTCCTTCTGACTGTAGAATGTCTGCTAGATTGCCGGACAAGGCTGACCGTAGAATTTTTACATGAGAGATTGCGTGTCCGACTCGGAACATGAACTATGTAACTGATTATCAATATTATTCCGACAAAAATTATAACTTTTTTGGCTAATTTCAAAATACCGCCTCTTTTTTTAGACAAAAACAACTTTACATGATGTATATAATAGCACATTTTTACACTGTTTTAAATAAATCCGACAAATTTCGAAACAAAAATTTTAACAAAAATATTCTAAAACTTTACAATATGTGCTAGAATCAACTCAAAAGTATAAGGAGGAACTGTAGTATGAGTACAGAGAAAACTAAGAAATGCAAGTATTGCAAAACAGAGATTCCGGCGGACGCTAAAGTATGCCCGCAGTGCCGAAAGAAATTAAAAGGTGGAAAGCTCAAATGGGTTGTGCTGATAATCCTTGTCGGAGCGATCATCGGAGCTGTAGCGGGTGAAAGTGATTCGGAATCAGGTAAAAGTGCAACAACGGCTACTTCTTCAGAAAAGAAAGAAGCTGCACCGATCGAGTATACCACTGTTTCCGTTAATGATATGATGGCAGATCTTGATAACAATGCCATGGGAGCATCTGATAAATACAAAGATAAATATCTTGAGATTACTGGAAAACTTACAAACATTGACGCTTCTGGAAAGTATATTAACTTGATGGCTGATGGAGACTTTGAGATTATCGGAGTTCAATGCTACATAAAAAATGATGAACAAAAAACAAAAGTAGCTTCCATGACCAAAGGAGAGACAGTTACTTTAAAAGGGAAATGTACAGATGTTGGAGAAGTCTTTGGATATTCTCTTGATATTGATGAAATAGAATAAATAATAAAAAAGCCGGCTCCTGCGACCAACAGGAACCGGTTTAATAAATAAGATAATCTCGGAGAAAATCTTACCTACACTATGATTATATCATCTCCTGGATTATCGCACAAGTTAAAAAAAGGAGAATGATAAAATGAATGAATCAGTATGCATCTATCTAAGGAAATCCAGAGCTGATCGGGAAGCTGAAGCGCATGGAGAGGGTGAAACCCTCGCCAGACATGAACGGATCCTGTTAGATCTCGCAAAGAAAAAAGAGTACATCGTGGGCGCTATTTACCGCGAAGTGGTATCGGGAGAAACTATCGCCGACCGTCCTGTTATGCAGCAGCTTCTCCACGAAGTAGAATCCGGTATGTGGGATGGAGTTCTGGTTGTGGAAGTAGAACGTCTCGCCAGAGGTGATACTATAGACCAAGGCGTTGTGTCCAGGGCTTTCCAATATTCCGATACGAAGATTATTACCCCAACAAAAATATATGACCCAAACAACGAATTTGATGAAGAGTATTTTGAGTTTGGGCTATTCATGAGCCGCCGAGAATACAAAACCATCAAGCGCCGTCTGAATGCCGGAAGGATCTCATCAATAAAAGAAGGGAAATACTGTGGTAACAAACCACCTTACGGATACGAAAGAGTTAAGCTCGAAAAAGAAAAAGGCTATACTCTCCGACCTGTTCCGGCTCAGGCTGAGATTGTAAAAATGATCTACACCTGGTATGCCGGTGATGGCTGCGAACAAATTGGAGTCGCGAAGATTGCACGGAAATTAAATGAAATGGGAATAGAATCTGCACTGGGCGGCGACTGGACTCCTGCCAGTATACAGGGAATTCTGACAAATCCGGTATACATCGGGAAAATCCGATGGAATGGGAGAAAAACAGTGAAGACTATACAGAATGGTCAAGTAATTAAGACACGCCCACGATCAAAAGATACTCTTATTTGTGATGGATTGCATCCGGCTATTATATCGGAGGACCTGTTTAACTCCGTACAGGAAATACGAAAAAAGAACCCACCTCGACCAGTTAGTATAGCAAACTCGATTCGTAATCCACTTGCCGGAATTGTCTATTGCAGCAAATGTGGTCGCGCCATGGTTCGCCGCCCTTATCAAAAGCGCAGGCAGGAAGATACCCTCATGTGTCCTTATACATCTTGCCCCACAGTAAGCAGCAAGTTGTCTTTGGTTGAAAAATCTGTGATTGATGGAATTAGGGAGATTGTGGAGGAATATAAGTTAAACAATGATATTAATGCATCTTCAAAGGATATTGATTGCGTAATAACCTCTAAACAAAATCTCATACATGAGAAAGAAAACGAGCTGGAAAGCTTGAACTCTCAGAAAGCAAAACAATACGACCTACTCGAACAGGGTATCTATACCACGGAGATTTTTCTTGAACGTGCTAAAACAATATCCGCATCTATCCAGTCATGCTCCGACACTATAGAAAAATTAAAAGAAGAAATCAAGCATGACGAGAACATTATAAAACAACGGTCGGATTTTATCCCGCGCTGCGAAGAGTTGCTTGATAATTATTGGAGCCTTGACACGGAATCGAAGAATAAAATGCTTAAGAGTTTGATTGAAAAGGTTGTCTACTCAAAAGATACCAAAAACGCTTACGGGAAAGGAAACGAGATTGGTTTTCAACTCGACATTTTCCCAAAAATCCAGAAGAATAATTAATGATATCTTATATGAGCTGACGAACTGGCACATCTGGAGATGGTTTCCACCATGGTTCACCAGCTTACCCGTGACCTCACTATGGAAGAAATTGAGAATTCCGGGCTGGGACCATATTATATTGACCACACAGTTGGCGTGTGGCCACAGGCAGCAGGGGGTGTTCCATTTAATGCCTGCGAATTCCAGAGTAAAGGTGATCCAATCACGGATCTATTTGAAGACCTTGCAGCAGAACAGAAAGCACGCTCCACTTATGACAATATTCTCCGTGTAGTACGAAATATCCCGGAAGTTGCTGATCCTATCCGTTTCCTGCGTGCAAGGGAAGTGGTACATTTCCAGCGATTTGGTGAAGCACTTCGCTCCATCCAGGAACAGTTGGATGCTAAAAACTTCTACGCTTTCAATCCAGGCTTTGACAATCCCTGCTCTGCAAGCTGTGCACCTGAAGCAAAATAGCATATGCTGCTGGTCATAAAGATAACCGTAACAGCAATACACATCTCACAGAAAACCTTTTTTAAACACGCTCTAATACTGCCCGGCAATTGCTGGGCAGCTTCAAAACAGTAGTCAGCAGGCTTTTTCTCCCCATACCAATTGTTCGTTTACTCAACTTCAAAGTCACCACAAATATCCTCTGGAACTATATCATCGGATTCGTGCATAATACTTTTTCTTTCATACCCCTTCATAATCAAACGCCGGTATAAAACTTTCCTCCGCGGTCTCCCCTTCCTGAAAATAGCCATTTTCGATTCCAAGCTCAATGGCAGCGTCCAACACCTTTTCATACTCTCGTCTGGTCACTTTCCGATTCAGTTCCGGAAATTTCTCATTCTTCCAGACAGGCGTATATTGGTTCATTACGCTGATAAAAATATCCTCCCCATAAGTCCGGTACAGATATTTCAATACTGCAATAGAATTTTTGGTATGCCCTGGCAAAATCAGATGACGAACAATTGTCCCGCATTTTATATATCCATCCTCCGCAAACTGACAGGGACCGGTCTGACGCATCATTTCGGCAATTGCACTCTGCGCCGCCTGCGGATAATCCCTTGCGTTGGAAAAAGCAGCAGCCAATTCAGGCTCCATATATTTCATATCTGGCAGATATACATCCACATAACCATCCAGTCTCCGGATAGTTTCCACGCTCTCATACCCACTGGAATTGTACACGACTGGAAGATTCATTCCCTTTCCTCTGGCCAGCTCCAACGCCGAAATAATATGCGGCACATAATGCGCCCCAGTGACCAGATTCAGATTTGCCGCCCCTTTTTCCTGCAATTCCAGAAAAATTTCAGCAAGCCGCTCCACTGAAATTTCTTTTCCAGAATCCCCAATGGCAATATCCCGGTTCTGGCAGAAACAGCACCGCAAGCCGCAGCCAGAGAAAAAAACAGCCCCTGATCCTTTTTTTCCTGAAATACAAGGTTCCTCCCACATATGAAGAGCGGCACGGGCAGCCCTTATAGTACTGTCCATGCCACAATATCCTCTTTTGCCCTCCAGACGATTCACATTACACTTCCGGGGGCATAAGGTACAATTCTTAAATAATTCTTCTCGCATAAATTACGAATTCTCCTCTCTGATCTTCTCGGTCAGTTCCCTTCCCCCCTGGTCATACCACTCTTCCACAAAGGTATCAAAGTAATCCATGGGCTGCTCTCCCATGATCATCTGAATAAAGGCATTTTTCTCCAGGGAAGCAAGCATGTTGGGAATCTCTCCATCCGAATCAACCAGATATGTTCTGCGCACCGAACTATAATGGCCGTCAACCAGCACGCCCACTGCTGAAATTCTGGACTTGTACGCAGCCCAGTCCTCTACAGTTACATTTTTCCCGCTCAAATACTTCATACAGGCATCATAGTAAGACTTCTCCAGTGCGCTTAAATTACTTGCCTTCTGCTTGCCGGACATTACTCTCCTGATATCCTTCGTAACATTATAAATTGCCTCATTATAATCCACATTAATAACCAGCGGTCTGGCTGTAGGGTCCACATTCAAAGCAAAATAGCTGTTGATCTCATCCGCATTTTCCTCATCTTCAAACCGGCTGTAATCAAACAGAACACTGATAATTTTCATTACAATTTCCGGATGTTCGTAACCCTTTCTCACAACCACATATTTGTTGTCCCGAAAAGAAGCATAAACGTTATCTTTTTCCTGGTATTCAGCAGTAAGGTAATAAGGCTCCCAGTCTGCTTCCGGATCATTCTCAGCCACATCCATAAGCGGATTATTCGGTGCCCACCAAAGTCCAAAAAACGCACCGCATTTACCTTCCACTACCAGATCACGGAGATTATTCTGAGCACGCAGGGCAAAGTTCTTATCCAGTATTCCTCTTTCATATAGCTCACGCAAATAAGCAACGGCAGATCTGGTCTCCTCTGTCAAAGAACCGTAGACAATTTCCCCGTCTTTGTCCTTGATCCATCTTCTTGGATAAGAATAAAATTTTTCAAAAACAGGTTCCACCGAATAATTCTGACTGGTAGTAGACACAAAATTGGTATCACACACAAGTCCCACAGGATCTTCCCCTTCCTCTGCTCCCATCCTGTTTTCCTGAAAAACCTGGATAATATCCATAGCCTCTTCCAGAGTCTCTGGCTCTGCAAGACCCAGCTGATCCATCCAGTCCTTTCTCATCCACAAAAGGCAAGGACCGTGGTCGATTACTGCTTCCGGAAGCGCCATCAGCTTACCATCAAAGGTTCCTGCACCGAGAAGCTGGGGACCATAGCTGTTATACATGGCCTTGATTCTCGGGGAGGTACAGTTTGCATAAACCTCAGTCAGATCCTCCACCATGTCATTTTCCACAAGAACATTTAAAGTCTCCCTGTCTGAAACCACCAGTACATCCGGCAAAGTGTGATCATTTACCAGCACATTCACATACTCGTCATAGCGATCCTCCCGCTCCATATAGGCATTTTCATTCTGCACGTTCAGAATCTCTTTCAGATATCTGGTATAAGCGCTGTCTTCGTAGGTATTTCCTGCTGGAAGATTGGAATTATTGGCACCGCTCATCTGTCCTAAAGTATAAGTCACAAGCTCCGGGTACTTTCCATACGGAGTTGTGGAAGCTTTTTTCCACAATCCGCTATCTGTAGAATTATCTGTCTGGGATTCTTCTGTTTCTGTACTTTTCTCTGCATCCGTTCTGTTTTCTGCTGTCTTTTCCGTCTCGTTGTCTACAGTGCCTGGGTCAGCTGCATCAATTCCGGAATCACTGCATGATTCCTCAGAAAGCTCATAATCTGCTTCTTCGTATTCCACACCCGTTGTCTCTTTTCCCATATTTCCAGCTGCGCTATCACAGCCTGTCAATGAACCAGACGAAATCAACATGGAAAAAGTCAGTCCCAATACCAGAATTCTATTTTTTTTCTTCACTTTTTCCACCTTTCTTTCCTGTTGTGTCCTCTGTGTCTTCTTCCGGTTCCTGCAAAAACTTTTTCGTAGAAAACTCTCCGGCTGCCACAGCCTCCTCATCCGCTTTTTCTCTTGGAATTCTCATTTCTACCCTGGTGCCTTGATCAATCTGGCTAAACACCTTGATTCCGTACTCCATCCCATAAAGAAGCTGCATTCTGTCATTGACATTTTTAAGACCATATCCGGAAGCCTTGTAAGTTACCAGCTTATCTGCCTCTTCCTGTTCCATTCCTGGTCCATTATCCTCCACAGCAAGAAGCACATCCTCACCGTCCTTTACAAAAAACAGTTTCAGAATCTTCTCTCCTTCTTCTTTCATGTCCAGCCCATGCTCCAATGCATTCTCCACAACAGGCTGCAGCAGCAATTTAGGCACAATATCTCCTTTCACCTCCGGGTCAATGTCCCAGATCACCTGAAAATCATTGTCATGCATCACCAGCTGGATATCCAGATACGCCTTAATATTCTGAATACAGTTATCCACAGTTACCATATCCTGCCCCTTACTCAAAGCAGTCCGGTAGAACATAGATAAGGACAAAGTAACCTTACTGATTTCCCTCTGATTGCTTCGAATAGCCATCCAGTTGATAACAGACAGGGAGTTATACAAAAAATGAGGGTTGATCTGGGCAGTCAGTGCCTTCAGTTCAAACTCTTTCAACGCAATCTTATTCTCATAAACCTCATGGATCAGACGATTGATCTCGTCCATCATGCTTCGGAAGCTGCGCACCAGAAGGCCAATTTCATCTCCAGCATTGCTGTCCACCGTAACCTCACGGCTCCCCTGGTTTACCCGGTTCATGTTATCGGTAAGCTCCTCGATCTTTCTGGTAAAAAGTCTGGAAAAAGAAAGTCCCAACACCAGAATTATGGCTACACAGGCCGCAATCAGGGGAATCTCGCTGACCAGGATTCCTGACACAGAGCTGTCCACTGCTGATTGCAGCTTATACAGATAAAAAATCCATCCGCAAGCCGCGTTCTTCCGGTTTACAAAAGCATAATCTCCCTGCCCGGACTCCAGAAACTCCCTGGAGACAGCCTCTCCCGAATCCTTTTCTTCCTTTTCACCCAGCATTTCCTTCTGAAACAGAACATTTCCCCCTTTATCCAGGATCATGCCCCCGGATTCTGCAGAAATAATCTTTTCAAAGGGCTGAAAAATCTTATTATAATCCAGTGTAACGCAAAGAACTGCTGTCTGCTCTCTGCCAGTATAAATCCGCCTTACAGCTGCAATCTCCGGTATCTGGCTGTCCACCACCCACTGCACAGACACATCCTCTTCCAGTTTGTCATACCACCACTCCTTATCCACCTCTGACAAAGGCACAAGTGTATACTCATGGCGCACTTTAATGCTTTCTGCAAACAACTGGATCTGTATAATGGCATCATGATAAGACTTTGGTACAGACAAAAGAGGATCTGCTACTTCTGTATATTTTATATACGCTTGATAATTATCCATATTTTTCTCAGTGATCAGATCCTCAATATCCGGGGAATAAGTGAGATAATTCAGAAGACTGGAAAAAACTTCTATCTGGCTGTCGATTCCCTCTCCAGTCTGTTCCAGAATGGAAGACATATCCTCCATTTCTTTTTCCCGGAGCAGACTGCTCATGCGGTCATGACTATACAATACAAGCAGGATCATGGGAACCAGGCTGGCAGTCACAAGAAGAATAGTCAGCTTATGACGATATTTCATATTCTCAAATTTATTCTTTATGACTGCCGGTATTTTCATCCTCTTCACCGGTTCCTTTCCGATAGGACTCCGGGCTGCTTCCATAATATTCCCTGAAACTTCTGCAGAAATAAGAAACATTGGGGATTCCTACCTGTTCACTGACCTGTGCCACCTTCATATTGGAATTACACAAAAGCTCCTTCGCCTTTTCCATCCGAACCACACGTATAAAGCTGTTCAGGTTCATACCAGTCTCTTTTTTAAAAATAAAGCTGAGATAGCCAGAAGACAAATACACCTTCTCCGCCAATGTCTCAAGACTTAAATCCTCCGCATAGTGCTGGTAAATATAATTCTTCACAGAAGCAACTTCATCTCTGGAATCACTCATGGAACGCTCCAGAAACTCCTCGTACTCCTTAATATTCTCCTGGGTGATTGCAAGGATCTGCTTCAGATTGGTACAACTGTACAGCCGCTCTACCTCATGATCCAGCTTCCGCTCCTCAGAGAATTGATTTTCCTGAAAAAGCTCCTGGATCACATTGGAAAAAACAAATTTCACATACATGGCAGAGAAACGGGTATCATTCTCATATTTCTTCACCAGACACTCAAAATGCTTCTTCAGCTGCTCCACATCTTTGCGGGAAATGTCTTCGGAAATCTTCTCCATCAGACGGGAATCCTGTGTCTCCGCATTCACCGGCTGGCTGTCAGAGGCCTCATTATTAAACACATGCACATCTGGATGATAAAATTTCTCCTCCATGGTCTGCTCCAGCTGGGACATAATTTCAGGCAGCGCCTCATGCCCTTCAAACCGGCTGCTCACTGCAAGGTGAAAACTTGCAGAGTAATTCTGCTTCAAAATGTCATATAAATGCTTGGCAACCAGCTGATAATCGCAGTACACATCAGAAAAAAACAGCACAGACTGTCTGGTATTCAGATTCAGGTAAAAGAAATTCCGGTGCAATCCCTGCATCAGTTCCTCATCAATATTATCTGGAACATTATCAAAAAATGCCTTATCTGATTCGATAAGAATCGCACAGTGCCACTGCTCCCAGTTAGATTCATCTAAAATCTCCCCAGCTTTTTTCAACACTTCTTCATTTCCGGAATACAGGTAAGTCTGAAGAAAATACTGAAGAAGAAAATTCTTCCCTTTCTCTTCCTTCTGCTTCTTGGACCGGATACTTTGAAGCTCTGCTTTTACTTTCCCGATAGTTGTATGAAAGGTATCCGGATCAACCGGCTTCAGCACGTAATCCTTCACTCCGTAACGCATAGCTTCCTGGGCAAAAGCGAAATCACTGTATCCACTAAAAATTACAATTGGAAGATTGGGATACTCTTCTCTGACCTTGCTAGCCAGCTCCAGACCGTCCATATGAGGCATTTTTATGTCTGTTAAAAGAAAATCAATCTCTTCACTTCGCAATACATTCAGTGCCTGCCTGCCATTGGCAGCCTCATGGATCTCGTATTCTCCCTCTTCCTGTGCCAGAAGGAATTTAATTCCCTCCCGCTCAATTTTCTCATCGTCTGTTATCAAAACTCTGTACATATTGGTACTCCGATCTTTTATTATATTTAACACCGGGACAACTCTTCCAACTGTCATTTATGTCCGCCTGTCAGAAAAGCCAGAAATTTCATATCGCCTGTTGCTTCTGCCTCTTTTTTCTGTCTGGCGCACATGAAATCTTATATAAAGATAAAGATAGCCCCTCGCATCTCTGCAAAGAACTATCTTTATTTTAACATTCTGGTATCATATTGAAAAGGGAATAATCTCCAAATTTCTCAGGTAAAAACCGTTCTTTTACCCAAAGAAATCAACCCTTAACTGCACCTGCAACAACTCCCTCGATAATATATTTCTGGCAAACCAGATATACAACAATAATCGGGATAATGTCGATCATAATACTTGCCATCATCGGTCCCATCTGCACATGACCATAGCTTCCACGGAAATACTGGATTGCCATTGGAATTGTTTTATACTTCTTAATATCCAGAACCAGTGTTGGAAGAAGGTAATCGTTCCATACCCACATCAGCTCCAGAATTGCAGTAGAGATAATGGTTGGTTTCAAAATCGGAATCAAGATCTTAAAGAAAACCTGCAGAGGACTGCATCCATCAATCATGGCAGCTTCCTCAATTTCCAGCGGGCTTCCTTTTACAAAACCGGTAAACATAAATACTGCAAGTCCGGCACCAAATCCAAGGTAAACAATGCAAATGGTGTATGGATTATTCAGTTTCAAAGTATCTGCTGTTTTTGCCAGGGTAAACATAACCATCTGGAAAGGAACAACCATACTGAATACGCAAAGGTAATACAGAACCTTGGAAAGCAAGCCGTTTACACGTACAATGTACCATGCGCACATGGAACAGCAAAGCAGAATCAAAACAACAGACATAACTGAGATCACAAGGCTGTACCAGAAGGATTTCAGGAAATCCATCTGTGTGACGCTGGCTATAAAGTTCTGGATTCCGTTCCAGGTCTCAGATGTAGGAAACTGGAAAACACCAGATGTAGTAATTGCGGACTCCACTTTTAAGGAGTTAAACAGGATCATAACAATCGGGTAGATCCAGATAATTGAAATTATAGAAAGAATTATAGTTGGGATAATACTTTTTTTCTTATCTGCCATTATGCCTGCACCTCCTTAGATGATGTTGCACGAAGCTGGATCAATGCGATTGCAACAACCAGTACAAAGAATACAACTGCTTTTGCCTGACCGATACCCTTCCATGCAGGACCACTTCGTCCGTAGAATGTATCGTAAATGTTCAGTGCCAGTAACTGTGACTGTTTTCCAGGATCTCCGCCTGTAAGGGAAAGGTTCTGGTCGAACATCTTGAATCCGTTTGTAAGAGTAAGGAATGTACAAATTGTAACAGATGGCATGATCATCGGAATCTTGATTTTAAACAGGATCTGTGTTGCGGTTGCGCCATCAATCTGTGCGGCCTCAATCAGATCCGGAGATACGTTATTAAGACCAGCCACATAAATGATCATCATATATCCAATCTGCTGCCATAACAACAGAATGATCATTCCAATAAAACCATTTGTTGCAGACAACTTCAGAAGAGGCTGTCCCCACATGGAAAGCAGACCGTTTAACAGTGTCTGCCAGATATAACCAAGTACAATACCACCGATCAGGTTCGGCATGAAGAATACAGTACGGAACACGTTTGTTCCTTTGAATCCTTTTGTCAAAGCCAGTGCAATGGAAAATGCCAGCACATTGATCAGAATACTGGAAACAAATGCGAATACAACGGTCAGCCAGAATGCATGACTGAAGTCACCGCCGATAAAAATTTTCTGGTAGTTGGAAAGTCCAACCCAGACTACATCTTTTACAGTTGAAAATTTACAAAATGAAAGATAAATACCCCAGATAAACGGCCATAAGAAACCGATAATAAATGCAGCCAATGTTGGCAGAACAAATACCGGCCACCATTTTTTCAGAGATTTTCCTACCATTTTTCACTCCTCCTTTTCCTGTTATGACACCTTTGCGGAAGGCTATCCGCCGCCCAAAAACATTACATCATTTTCCCATTAAAATGGGGAGGCTGTATTTCGCCTCCCCACCCTGTTCACCATTCTATATTATGTCCTGAATTTCTTCCGGACATATTATATGCTGTTGGAAAGAAATTTATTACCTGTTACGATTATTCGGAAAGAGCTTTCTCAGTTGCCCAATTGTCAACGAATGCGGAAACTACATCATCCCAGGAACCGCTTCCTGCTGCATATAATGTAAGTGCTGTACCAAGACCGTTCTTCCACTCTTCAGATGGCATTGTTGTGAAGTTCCATGATACAGGTGTAAGACCAGCTGCTGTATACTCTGCATCCTGTTTTACAAATACGTTTGTGGATTCCTGTGCTGTTTTGAAAGGAATTGTGAAGCCCATATCTTCTGACATAGCCTTTGTTCCATCCTCAGAAGTTACACACCAGTTCATGAAATCAAGTGTTGCCTGGATATCTTCCTCGGAAGCTTCTTTGTTTACACACCAGAAGTTCTCTGTACCGGTTGCAAGGCCTTCATTCTCATCATCAACACCGAAGTAAATCGGGATCATAGCCAACTCGTCATCACTGTATGTCTTGGACAGTTCGCCATATTCCCAGGAACCATTCTGATAGAATACTGCATCTCCGTTGATGAACTCGTTACGGGAGTCATCTGCTGTCTTAGCAGAAAGCTCTGCTCCATCGCAGGTAGAATCTGTAATATAAAGATCAAATACGTTCTTATAGTTATCAAGGTATGTTCCCTTGATTGCATCTGTATCATCGATGCCATCTGCCTGATACTCATAGTAGATTGGAAGGTTTGCAAGGTGTGTTTTGAATCTCCAGTCAGAGGATCCGTCCATACCAGCGCTTGTGAAAGCACCTTTTACTCCAAGCTCATCTTTTCTTGCCTGGATGTCATCAGCAACCTTCTTCAGATCATCAAAGCTCTTGATGTCATCTACTGTGTAACCAGCTTTTTCCAGTAAGGTTTTGTTTACGATCAGTCCATAGGACTCGATTACGTATGCGATACCATCAACTGCATCACCGTCTTTTACAGTGTAAGCATCAGATGTAAGCTGTGAATAGATATCAGATCCGGACAGATCATAGCAATAATCCTTCCAGTTCTTAAGTCCTACTGGTCCATTTACCTGGAAAAGTGTAGGAGCATCGCTCTTAGCCATCTCAGACTGAAGTGTGGTCTCATACTGTCCGGAAGCTGCTGTAACAACTGTTACCGGAACGCCTGTCTCTTCTGTATATTTTGCTGCCAGGTTCTGCCATGCTTCATCCTGCTCTGGTTTGAAGTTTAAGTAGTAAACCTTTCCAGCTGCATCATCAGCCATAACCGGTAATACCGGTACCATAGAAGCTGCCATAACTGCGCTAAGTCCCATTGCTGCGATTTTTCTCATCTTCATAATTTTACTCTCCTTTTCTTTGAGAACCGTTTCTTAAGATGTTTATATAATACTGATTTTTCTGTTAAAAAACCATGATAAAAAATCAAGAAACATGTTCATTTTTTTAGAGAGTGATATTTGAATATGGACATTTTGTCGCAACTTGTACAAAACATTACAATTTTTATCAGATCCAGACTTTGAATAATAATTCGGGTCACAAGCCAGAACCTATTGGAAAAAGCAGTCTGTGAAACATCTCATATATGCAAAAGAGGACTGCTTGCGCAGTCCCCTTTCTCTTTCCGCATGTGCGGAGAAAAATCATATTCAAGCTTTTCCAACGGATCCGAAGATTTCCATTTTCTCTTTAACAGTAGCCTTGATTGCATCGAAGCCAGGTGCAAGAAGCTTACGTGGGTCATATCCTTTACCCTGCTGATCTTTGCCTTCCTCGATGTATTTACGTGTAGCTTCTGCAAAAGAAAGCTGGCACTCTGTGTTAACATTGATCTTGGAAACTCCAAGGTCGATAGCTTTCTTGATCATGTCTGTAGGAATACCTGTACCACCGTGAAGTACTAACGGCATATCACCTGTAAGCTGCTGGATTGCATCCAGAGTCTCAAAGCTTAAGCCCTTCCAGTTAGCTGGATATTTACCATGAATGTTACCAATACCTGCTGCCAGGAAATCGATACCAAGATCAGCGATCATCTTGCATTCCTTAGGATCTGCGCACTCGCCCATACCGATAACGCCATCTTCCTCACCACCGATGGAGCCAACCTCTGCCTCTAAGGACATTCCATGCTCTCTTGTGATCTTAACCAGTTCTTTAGTCTTAGCAACGTTCTCTTCGATCGGGTAATGAGAACCGTCGAACATGATGGATGAGAATCCAGCCTCAACACATTTCAGGCATCCTTCATATGAACCGTGATCCAGGTGAAGTGCAACCGGAACAGTGATCTTCTGCTCTTCCATCATACCTTTAACCATTCCAACAACGGTCTTATAACCAGCCATGTACTTACCAGCGCCTTCGGAAACGCCCAGAATAACCGGGGAGTTCAGTTCCTGTGCTGTAAGCAGGATAGCCTTTGTCCACTCAAGGTTGTTGATATTGAACTGACCTACTGCATAATGTCCAGCTTTTGCTTTTTTCAGCATTTCTGTTGCATTAACTAACTCATACATGATAAAATTCCTCCTATCTTTGGAAACACCTTAACTATTTCCATTGTCTGTAGTTTAGCAGATTTTTCCCCATTCGTCTACCTCTTTGCAAAAAAAATGAGTTATTGATTCTTTTTTCATTCACCTGGAGCGTATTTGAAAAAAGCTTTCTGCAAGATGTGCGTCACAATTTGTGGAAGATTTTGTCCGGATGAAGGCGCCGTAGCGGGCTACGGCAACTGAATTCAGGCAAAATATACTGCAAAGTGGGGCGTGCAGATTGCGGGAATGCTTTTTCAAACACGCTCTGGCGCGCAAAACATCAAAAAAGCTGAAAAAATATCTTGCAAAAACTTTCTTCTTTGTATATAATAAATTCATTCACGGATGGATTCCCGAGTGGCCAAAGGGGACAGACTGTAAATCTGCTGGCGATGCCTTCGAAGGTTCGAATCCTTCTCCATCCACTACTACTCCAGAGCATATTCGCTCTGGAATTTTTCTGTCATACGCCAAAGCGGTTCGAATCCTTCTCCATCCACTACTACTCCAGAGCATATTCGCTCTGGAGTTTTTCTGTCATACGCCAAAGCGGTTCGAATCCTTCTCCATCCACTATATTCTAAACTCCCAGGTATTTTCGCCTGGGAGTTTTTTATCTCTCTTCTCTGTATCAGCAGCGCAGCGCCCTGATACCAAACTTTCTCTTTCCGCCTTGAATACTCAGCCGCGAGGAGGGACCTATGGGCTGGCGGCCATTGCGAGGATTCCAGGGATTTTCCATATACGCGCAGGAGGTGGAGCACTGTCTGAGGCCACCATGTGGCCGAGTTTGCTCCACCTCCTGCAAATAAGCGTATATGGAAAATCCCGGAACCGCAGCTCTGGCCGTCAGCCCATAGGTCCCTCCTCGCGGCGTCCCTTAATCTTCCACAAATATAGTCGGATTCTCACACTTATGATACAACACCATCGCCCCAAACGCTGGCATCGGCACCCTGATCACACTTGCCTTGGCTGTATATTCATATTCCTCCGTAGTATATCCATCACGGTAAGACAGCATGATCCGCTTCAACACAGAATCCTTCAGTCTGCTGATTCCCGTCTTCCAGACCTCAATCTCAACCTCCCGATCCTCATTCCGGTTATTCAGAATCACAATCATTCTTTCATCATGGGAAAATCTTCCGAAGCAAAGTCCCTGATAATCATTCCATAGGAACACAAGGGAACCATTACTTAAGAAATCATATTCCTTATGGATCTTAATCATATCTCTGTGGAACGCAATCATCATCTGATCCTCATGTCCCCATGGATAAGTTCTTCTGTTATCCGGATCTGTAAAGCCACAGACACCTGCCTCATCACCATAATAAACAGTTGGTGCTCCCGGCCAGGTCATCTGCACCACAACACCTTCACGCATCACTGCAGGATTGATGTTCTGGGAAGCAGCTTCCGCACCGGCATAGGAAATCCTTCCCACACGGCGGTTTGTTCTGGTGAGAAATCTGGAATGATCATGATTGGACAGCTCATTCATGGACGTATAAAGTGCAGACATATGAAGTGCCCTCATATGAGTCTTCATAGCCCCAATAAAGGCATCACTGTTTCCATAAAGGTCATCCCTGCACTCATCACTGTGCTTCTCCATGCCCGTCAGGAACCAGGTCAGAGGTTCCATAAAGGCATCGTAGTTCATAACCGTATCCCACTCATCCCCTTGCAGCCAGCTCTCCGGATTTCCGTAATGCTCTGCCAGAATGATCGCATTGGGATTTGCCTCCTTTACAGCTTTCCGGAAATCCTTCCAGAACTGATGGTTAAATTCGTTGCTGTGCCCAAGATCTGCCGCCACATCCAATCTCCATCCATCTACATTATAAGGCGCAGAAACCCACTTCTTACCAATCTCCAGAATCTTATCATACAGATCCCTGGAGGCTTCATAATTCAGCTTCGGCAAAGTATCATGAGTCCACCATCCATCATAGGTAGGATTGTACGGCCAGCGGTTCTCGTCATAGAAATTAAAGTAATACCTATATGGACTGTCTGCAGAAATATACGCTCCCTTTGGATATCCCTCCTGGTTCTCATAGATCCGCTCTCTGTCCATCCATTTGTTAAAAGATCCACAATGGTTAAACACACCATCCAGGATTACTTTCATGCCTCTCTTATGGATTTCCTCCACAAGCTTTGCAAACAGTTCATTACTTGCCTCCAGATTCCGCTTATCGGTCACACGCTTAATAAATTTCCGGGCATGGGCATTCTCGCGGTCCCCCTCATTCAGAAGGCCATCATCCATATCCTCCACGATCTTGCCGTAATGGGGATCCACATACTCATAATCCTGAATATCGTACTTGTGATTACTTGGAGAAACAAAAATCGGGTTCAGATAAATAACATCCACTCCCAGATCCTGCAGATAATCCAGTTTATCCATAATTCCCTGCAGGTCACCGCCATAAAACTCCCGCACCCCCATTACTGCCGGAACTTTTCCCCAGTCTCTTACCCTGGAAGCCATATCGCCAATATAAAAATATTCACGATCCTCCACATCATTCGTCGGATCCCCATTGCAGAAGCGATCCACAAAAATCTGGTACATAACAGCACCCTTCGCCCACTGGGGTGTATCATAATCCGGATAAATCTCAAACTCCAAACGCTCCTCCGGGTTCATGGAAACACCCTGATAATTATAATAACAGGTCACCCATCCGTATGTGATCTCAAAATGGTAACGGACAATCTCCTCTCCCATAATAATAGAAGTCTCATAATAATCAAATCCATTGGATTTGGCCACACGCTCCATCTGTTGACGCTTGCCATCGTATACTAAATAAACCATATCTACGTTGTTCCGCTTGGTGCGGAAGCGGATACGGACCTTGTCTCCTGCTTTGGGATTTGACGGACAACGGTAATAATCAGAACCATCGCTGAACAATGCCTCTGTATTCAAAACCGGTCTCATATTCAATATATATTGCATTTTTTTCATTACATCTGCATTATTACGATCCATAACATCCCTCTTTCAAAAAAATTACACCCTATATTTTAACTGAAAACATTTCTTCCCACAACTGTTAAAATTCGGCTTATTCTCCAAATTTCCGCCCAGCTTACCGACGTTTTCACCAAAGAACTCCCACCACATTTCAAACACGCTCTAAAATACCTTATTCATTTAACGTAAAAAAGACAGCCGGTAAAAGCTGTCTTTTTTGGAGAAGGTATTTCTTCTTATGGGGTGTAGCAAAAACTATATAATGTATTGGGGGGTTTTTACGATGTATATAGTACCATGTGTCCACCAAAAAGTGTGCACAAACTTCACAAAAATCACTATTGTTTTTTGTGCATGTTATATACTTTCATTTGATTCACCCGATTTTTCCATTGTAAAAAGTGCTTCAAATTCATCCCGATGAACTTTTTCCTTCTCGAGAAGGAGCTTGGCACAGCCATGAAGAACCTCCATATGCTCAGAAATAATCTTCTTCGCATTGTCATGACACTCCTCAATGATACTGTGAATCTCACTGTCAATTGCCTTGGCAACATCCTCGCTGTAACCACGGGTGTGCGCCAGATCCCGTCCAATAAATACCTCATCGTCATCATCTCCATAGGAGATCAGTCCAATCTTATCGGACATACCATACTTGGTCACCATAGCTCTTGCTTCGCTGGTAGCCCGCTTGATATCGTTGGATGCACCAGTTGTAATATCGCCGAAAATCAGCTCCTCTGCCACACGTCCTCCAAGAAGTGTGGTAATATCCTGGAGCATTTTACCCTTAGTATTAAATATTTCGTCATTCTCTGGAAGAGGCATGGTATAGCCGGCTGCTCCCATTCCGGTAGGGATAATGGAAATGGTGTAAACAGGCTCCATATCCGGCAGCACATGGAACAAGATTGCATGGCCTGCCTCATGATAAGCGGTGATCCTTTTCTCCTTCTCGGAGATCACCTTGCTCTTTTTCTCTGCACCGATGCCAACCTTGATAAAGGCATTCTTAATATCTTTCTGGCGAATAAATACATGACCTTTTCTGGCTGCAGCAATAGCCGCCTCATTCATCAGGTTCTCAAGATCTGCACCTGTAAATCCAGCTGTAGTCTGAGCGATCTGTTTCAGGTCTACATCCTCGCCAAGAGGTTTATCCTTGGCATGAACATGGAGGATTTCTTCCCTTCCTTTAATATCCGGACGACCTACGCCAACCTTGCGGTCAAAACGTCCCGGACGAAGAATTGCAGGATCCAGAATATCCACACGGTTGGTAGCGGCCATTACGATAATGCCTTCATTTACCCCGAATCCATCCATCTCTACAAGAAGCTGGTTCAGAGTCTGTTCCCTTTCATCATGACCGCCTCCCATGCCGGTTCCACGCTGTCTTGCAACAGCATCGATCTCATCAATAAAGATGATACAAGGTGCGTGACGCTTGCCCTCTTCGAAAAGATCTCTTACACGGGAAGCACCTACACCAACAAACATTTCCACAAAATCAGAACCGGAAATGGAGAAAAACGGAACGCCCGCTTCCCCGGCAACAGCCTTGGCCAGAAGCGTCTTACCAGTTCCTGGAGGTCCTACAAGGATAACTCCTTTCGGGATTCTGGCCCCCACCTTGGTATACTTCTGGGGATCCTTCAGGAAATCTACAACCTCCTTCAGTTCTTCTTTCTCTTCCTCCAGGCCCGCTACGTTCTGGAAAGTCACTTTCTTATCATCCGGCATGGACATTCTCGCCCTGCTTTTGCCGAAATTCATCATCTTGGCATTGGTGCCACCACCCCCACCTGACATCTGACGGTTCATCATCAGCATGAGGAAGATGATAAGACCACAGGTAAGAAGTACCGGGAAAACAGAGTTCATAAATACACTCTGCTTCGGCACATCCTCAACAGCAGGATCAAGCCCGCTCTCTCGAAGAAGCTGCTCTGCCTCATTTACATCTGCCACATAAATACGCTTCTGTCCCTCGCCGCTTATATTCACGATCACAGAACCTGTTGGAACCTCACTGTTCTGATGGATCGTGGCACTGGTCACCTTTCCGTCTGTCACTGCCTGCTCCAGCTGTCCATAAGTATAATCACTCTGGACAGCTACCTGATTGTTCAGATACAGGTAACCTGCGATCAAAGCTACGATCAGGACAAGATACAAGCCAATTCTGCCTGACTGCTTATTCACTTGTATAATTCTCCTTTCATTCGAACTCTACCACTCCGATGTATGGCAGATTTCTGTATTTCTGGGCATAGTCAAGACCATAGCCCACAACAAACTCATCTGGAATATTGAAGCAGCAATAATCCACATCAACCCCTTTTACCACTCTGCGGTCCGGTTTGTCCAACAAGGTGCAAAGTCTCACGCTGTTTGGATTACGTCTCTTCAGAACGTCCAGCAGATAGCTTAAGGTTCTTCCGGAATCAATAATATCCTCCACAACAAGAACTTCTTTATCTTCAAGAGGCTGATCCAGATCCTTGACGATCTTTACAACTCCGCTTGATTTGGTGTCATCTCCATAACTGGAAACAGACATGAAATCAAGAGTTACCGGCACTGTGATTCTCTTGGCAAGCTCACACATGAAAAATACTCCGCCCTTAAGAACGCAGATCATGTGGATTTCTTTTCCCTTGTACTCTTCGCTGATCTGGGCTGCTACTTCGCAGATACGCTTCTCCACAGTCTCCTCATCCAGTAAAACTCTGATTTTTTCACTCATGATTATCTTTTCCTCCTTGGTATTGTATTTCCAATATTCTCCTGGTTCTGGGAGCTATTTTATAATTCTCATTTATTCTGCCTCCCACCACCCACAAAACCTCAGAGCCGGTACATAGAAGCAAGATGCTGTCTCTTTCCTCTGATGGGATCTTCTCATCTATAAAATAACGGTTCAGCTTCTTGCTGCTCCCTTTGTCATCTACAATGAGAAAATCTCCCGGCTGTCTGGTCCGGATGGACAGTTCCTGTTTTATTTTATCATAATCCAGCCATTTCGTATACTTTTTTTCTTCAATCTTCTGGCCTTCATTAGAAAATATTTTCAGATAAAAAACATTATCTGTAAAAAGTACCTGTTCACAAGCAGTTTCCAGCTCCTTTTTACTCAACTGGACACTTTTTTGCAGTGCATTCCTCTCCTGATTTTTTTCAGCTTTTACTGGATCGTACTCTTTTGAACTTAGATTTCTATCTGACATTCCCAGTAATTGTCTTTCTCCCAGTAAAATTCCTCCATAAGTTCGAAGCGCCGCCAGATCATAAGGCAGATTGATCCGTCGTCCCACCTGAAGCTTCAGAAGGCTCTCTACACTTTTTACATGAGCAGCTGTAAAATCCTTACGTTTCCCAGCCAGCTCTTCAAAAACCTGAAGCACTCCGTAAGAAGCTATGGCAGGCTCATCCCGCCAGAATGCTTCTGACAGGAAAATTCCCCGCTCCCTGTTTTCCCCATACTTTTTCACAAGGCGTTCTCCCTGACGGGACAAATACTCCTCTGCCTGACTAACAAGACTGGCCGTCTCCGCCATATGGCGGACAGCAGAAGCATTCACCTGTTCTTCCAGAATAGGCAATATCTGATGTCTGATCTTATTTCTTGTATAATCATCTGTAAGATTGGTACTGTCTGTTACATAGGGAATCTGTTCTTTTATTAAATAATTGACAATTTCCTGTTTATTTAAACACAAAATGGGCCGAATAATTTCATCCCGCACCGGCAAAATAGAAGCCAGACCTTTCAGCCCCGTTCCTCTGCAAAGATTGTGGAGCAAAGTTTCCGCCACATCATTTTCATTGTGGGCCAGAGCAATACGGATCCGTAATTTTCCTTCTCTGGCGGCAGAGACTCTTCCCCCACCCTGGAGGTCAGCCGTTTCTGATTTTCCAAAATAATCAGCTTCTGCCCTGGAAAACGCATCCTGTCTGACTTTTCTTCCTGTCTCTTCCAGTCCCATTTTCCATTTCTTTGCAAGCTCCGGTACCGGGTAATGATAGGATAAAAAAGGAATCGTCCATTTTTCGCAGGTCTCTCTTACTACTCTTTCATCCCGGTCAGCTTCCTCGCCGCGGATTCCATGATGCACATGTACCGCACACAGCGAAAAAGCTGCTTCAGCCTGATATCTTTTTAACATTTCCAGCATAGCCATGGAGTCTCCTCCTCCGGAAACTCCGGCAAGGACCACATCCCCATCCACTACCATGCCATGTTCTTTCATATATGCTTTCACTTTCTGATACATACTAGCTCTGCCTCTGATACGTTACTGATTCTTTCGTGAACCGTAACAATATTACTTCTTTCAAACATATTCATATGCTCATATGATTCCATATCTGTTTTTTACTCAAAAATAATCATTCTATTTCTTCCACATTCCAGCTACAAGAACCGTCATATCATCCCTGGCGCAGTAATCGCTGTATCCCAGCACCCGCTCCAGAATCCCCCGGCTCATCTCCTTGGGAGTCTCTTCATGGATATCCATAATGATTTCTTTCATGGTCTCCTCCTCCCGCATGGCAGGCAGCGCATCCAAGACGCCATCTGTCATCATGATCAGATAATCCCCGTGATACAGCTTCCTTGAAGATGTTTCAAAATCCACCTGCTGTATCAGCCCTGCCGCCAGACTCTCTGAAGAAATGGCCTCCACCCAGTGATCCCTTTTGATAAAAGTGGCGGAAGCCCCCGCTTTCAGGAAGTTACAGATTCCCGTATATAAATCCACTGCGCAGATGTCCACTGTTGAAAAAATCCCTTCCTGTCCCTTCATCACAAGAGCAGAGTTCACCATTTTCGCCGCCGTCTCCTGGGTAAAACCGGATTCCAGAAATTGTTCCAGAAGTTCTACCACTTCCTCGCTTTCCCGGCATGCCTCCACCCCGGAGCCCATTCCATCGGAAAGACACATTACAAAACGGCCTGCCTCTTCCTGTCTGCAAATATAATTGTCTCCGGAAACCTTCTCCATTTCCTTGGTCAGCTTTGCCACTCCGTAAAGTACCTGATAACTTACATCCTCCACAAAATGAACCGTATGGTATTCTCCATTTACAATTCTTCTTCCTCCTGCTGCCGCCATGGGAGTTCCGAATTCCTGAGACAAAAGCTGTGCCACCTCATTAACAGAAATGCACTGCCCGCTTCTGGCACGCATGGTAAGAAAAATCTCACGTCTTCCTTCCACCTTATCCATCACCCAGACCTGCTTCACCACAATATGACGCTTCCTGAGAATCTTCTGCAATTCCGTCATAAGCTGAGGATCCGCAATGGAAATGTCGTACAGGTCTTCTGCCACCATATCCATGATTCTGGACATCTCCTGGAGTTGCTGTGCCACGGCAAGGCGGCTTTCGATCATCCGGTTGTCCCATATCAGCTTCTGCCGCTCCCTCATATAAGAGTTACCAAGTGTCTCATAATACTGGGAAAAACGACTGCATACACTCATCCAGTCGCTTTTTGTCTCCTGTATTTTCTCCTGATTTCCCTCCTCCATGGAACGAATCATCCGCTCGCTTCCTCTGTACATTTCCTGCGACTGGGTGCCCCAGCAGATTTCCCGCTGATAACAGTGGCTGCATATCTCATCACAGGTCTCCCTTATAATTCCATCCACCTGGCCGTTGCTTAAATAGTCTTTTCGGTAGGGTAATCCATAAAAGCTGTCTGCAAGCTTCCGAAAAGAAGCCGCATACCGCTCCACCTTCTCCTTCTGGGGATTTTTCTCTTCGGCCGGCTGCTCTGCCTTAAGGAAACTTCTTCCCCTGAAAAAAACTTTTGCCATGTCCCGCAGCACCAGCAGCACACTGATCACGAGCATGGCAATTATCCATTCCTGCATATTCTCCCCTCCCCTTTACAGCCTTACAGTGCCAGAGCCTGTTTGAAAAAGCATTCCCGCAAGCTGCACGCCCCACTGTTCATGTAGTCTTTAACTGCTGCCCTTGTTTTTGCAAAGGAATGCTGCATTTACATCACCTTCGGCAGCACCTTATGCCTATTATAGGGGACAGGTATGAAAATATATGTCAAACAAAGACGACCATATTGAAAAATATATCGTCAGAAACTTCCAAACTTCGTTTTTCCCAGAACCTTATTTCTCCTCCTGAAAAATAATCTCATTCTCCTTCACAAGACCCAGCTTCTCTCTGGCGGCCTGCTCTGCGTACTCATCCGTGAGCATATACTGCTTCAGATCTTCAATCTCCTGAGTGCGCGCCTGCTCTTCCTCAATCTGCTGGCTTAATGCCTCTGCCCTGGTCTCATAGCCGGCAAGAGATTCCTTAAGGTCCCGGCTCTGTGCCATAAGCGTCAGAATCAGAATCAGAACGATCAGAGAAATACCGAACATCCCGAGATGATTATACCCTATTGTCTTTTTTCTTCGTTTTTTCCCTGATTTTCCCAAACTTCCTGCCTCTTCTCATCTGCAAACGATTTCTGGTACTATTTTTGTACTGATTTGCAGATTGCTTAACTAAAATTTTACAACGTTTACAAAAAAATAGCAACCAATTTATATATTTTTTTGAAGTTTTTTTTACGAATCTGACAGGAACCTCCAGGATTATATAACAAATTTTTTCAAATAAAGGTTTTATTGTCAGATATGTAAGAAATGCCCCTGATATAATTCCCAAAAACAGAAAACTACGCAGGATTCCCTGGTTGGTCCGGTAAATTCCTGCAAATACCAGAAGTCCTGCGCACACCCAATAAAGAAGGTCCAAAATCCCTCCTGCTGCCGGACTGCAGAAAATGAGCCTTCTTATTTCCTGAAGCAGGCTGTAGCAAAGGATCAGCACCGCACCCCCTGCAAAAGCCCGGACGAAAAGCCAGATCTCATTGTAGATATATATGCTCATAGCTTAACGGAACAGCCTTGTAAATAATGGTTCTTCTTTTCGTGGGGAATCTTTAGACAAATAGACAAGAGAATCCACATGTCCGGCAAGAGCAGCTTCTCCTTTTTCCAGGTTTAGTCCTTTTACATGAAGCCCGCTGCCGCGAATCTGCAGCTTCCCGTCAGCAGTCTGAAGAAGGATTTCCTTTTCATCAAAAGAAATCACATCCTTCACACCTGTGACAGATGCTTCTTTCCTGTTATCCAGTATCAGCTTATGGGAAATGTTCACAACCTTTTCTTCCAAATCCCTCTCTCCCAAATATGTGGGTTCACAGATAATCTATGAAATTTTCTTTAAAATTAGAACCAGCTTAAGTAATACTGTTTCCTTCGTTCACAGAACTCTTAAACATACCTGTACAGATTCTCAACTTCTTCCTTCTTCACAGTCTCTTTCACATCCAGCACTTCCACCTTCACATTGCGGCTTCCAAACTGAATCTCAATAGTATCTCCTGTCTTCACCTGGACAGAAGCCTTGGCCGGCTTATCATTTACAAGCACTCTTCCTGCATCACATGCCTCATTTGCCACAGTTCTTCTCTTAATAAGGCGGGATACTTTCAAAAATTTATCTAATCTCATAATACTCTCCTATATCAGAGCGTGTTTAAAAAAGGAGGAACTATAAAGTTCCTCCTGTAAAAGCTTACGCGATTATGCGTTTACCATATCTTTTAAAGCTTTACCAGCTTTAAATTTCGGAGCCTTGGAAGCCTCGATCTTCATGGTCTCACCAGTCTGAGGATTTCTTCCCTCTCTGGCAGCTCTCTCGCTGACTTCAAATGTACCAAAGCCAACTAACTGAACTTTCTCACCTTTTTTCAGTTCTTCTGATACAACGTCGATGAATGATTTTAAAACAGCTTCAACGTCCTTCTTGGACAGATTGGTTTCTTTCGCCATAGCTGCTACTAATTCAGTCTTATTCATGGTGTTTCCTCCTCTAAAGATTCTTCTATCTATATATATACCTTTTGCCCTGTATTGTCAAGGTTTTTGCGCTAGAACGTGTTTGAAAAATCATTCCCGCAAGCTGCACGCCCCACTTTGCGGGAGATTTTGCCCGAATTCGGTTGCCGTAGCCCGCT
>OGRJ01000284.1_pt1 | contig 50459 bp, 48 predicted proteins | sample 1553411 | NCBI WGS metagenome assembly OGRJ01 (sample SAMEA2580084, study PRJEB22360) | human gut metagenome | biome: human gut; feature: human-associated habitat; material: faeces | place: Denmark | collected 2008/2010
TTCTGCTTTTTCCAACATAACATTTAGTTCATCACTTTTCCCTACCAAATCATCATATCTCCCTAAATCTGCAACCACTCCCTCCTTCAGTACAACGATCTGATCCACTTTGCTCAATACCTCTTTCTTATGTGTTATCACTATCACTGTTTTTTCTCTCAGTTTCGTATTCAGCAGTTTGTTAATCTGCTGTTCTGAATAAGCATCCGTGTTTGATGTGGCTTCATCAAATATAATAATCGGCTTATCATGTATCAATGCCCTTGCAAGGGCTATCTTTTGTTTTTGTCCGCCGGAAAGCATTGCTCCATTCTGCCCTACCACATAATCTAAGGATACTTCTGATATAAACTCTTTCAATCCACTATCCCCACAAGCTGCCACCAAAACACTATCTTCCACTTGCTTATAAAGGCATATATTATTTCTAATAGTATCATTAAAGAGGTATATCTGCTGGCTAACGATTGATACCATATCCCTATACGCCTGCAATGATATATCCGCAATATCTATTCCATTCAACAATATTTTCCCTTTTACCGGATCATAGAGCCTTGTAAGCAAATTGATTATTGTTGTCTTTCCAGACCCATTTCTACCTATTATAGCGGTTTTACTCTTCTTGGCAAATAAAATATTTATATCTTTAAGAACAGGATTATCAATCTTATACTCAAAACATACATTTCTAAGTTCTAAGTCTCCGAAATCAATCTCTTTTATTTTCTGAACATCACTTTCTTCCTGTAAATCCATGAATTCATAGTATCGTTTTGTAGACGGGATAATGCCAGAAAGGAGATAGCCAATATTAAGAATGGCAGAGATCGGTCCCGTCACATAAGAACTATATGTAATAAATGCGAACACACTTCCTACAGATAATTGAAAGTCAAATACTAAATTTGCTCCAACAATATATAAAATCGTTGAAAGCAACTGGAGCATAATAGAATCCACAGTTCCATTCCACTGACTAAGCATATTCATTTCCTTTTGCTTGTCTAATATATTTTTTTGATTAATCTCAAATTCATTATTCTTTTTATCTAAGATATTGAATAATTTGACCTCATTAACTCCTCCTACTGTGTCTCCAAACCACTTAGCGTACCTATGGTTTCTTACTATAAAATCATCCACTATTGATTTTTGCTTTTTAGCAAAATATTTCATAACAATATATTTAATTGGTATAAATACAAGCACTAAAAGAGTCATTCTATAATCTATTATGAACAGACCTATAATTCCTCCAATCATACTAAATGCCTGTGTAACAACAAAAAACACACTGCTGTCTGCTATGGTCGCCATCTTATTAACGTCTACATTGACATTATTCATTATTTCTGCATAGTTTCTATTGTTGAAATAACTCACCTTCAATTTCATTAGATGTTTGAAGGATTGCTTTGAGAGAAAATACTGTATTTGAGTGGAAATATCCACTCTTTTTTTTTCCTTCATAACATTAATAATCGAATCAACAATATATATTGCCGATGTCAATAAAACCAACTTTACAAGCAAACCATAGTTTCCTCCCATAAAACCAACATCCATAATTTGCCGACTCAACAAAGGAATGCATAAATTCAATCCAGATGAAACAAACAATCCTCCCATTATAATTAACAGCGATTTTTCGTATCCTTTTAAAAGTGCAAGTAATTTCCACACGGCTTCTTTATTATTCATATATTTGACAGCTCCCATACATTCACCGTATTATCTTTTGGTATACAATATCTATAAGCTCATCAATATAATCAAATCTTTTATCAAGTACATCGCTTTCAACAAATTTTATATCATATTTACTTTCCAAATCAAAAAATAATGTAAATAAATCTCTAGGCAGCATACCTATCGCCGGATCTAATAAACTTATATGCTCAATTTCTTCTACCTGAACATTAAATTTGTTTTTTAATATTTCCGTAACATCTCTAATAATATCTGTTTTTTGCATTTCTTTCTCCCATCTGTCAATTTTTAGGCATTACATTATTTGATATTCATCATACATTGTCAGCTTCTTTATAATATGTTCTGCTAAAAGCCTATCATCAGTATCCCTAAACACTGTATATTTAGCATCATGTGTAATGACTCCATTTGACTGTGTAAACTCTAATGATGGTTTCGTAAACGAATTGGAAATCGGCTGATAACTTGAAACATAAAACGAATCTAATCTTGTATTTAACCTATATTGGCATAATATTTTCATTTCTTCATAAAACTCATCATTGTATTCCCCATAGGGCAAAGCCAGAATAACATAATCAGGAGCTACAGCACAGCAAATTTCAAAAGCATATACTCCATAATTAAAGTGGTGTTTTTTAGTTAAAGGAATTATGCCCTCTGGTACACCAACCACAATGGCATCCGGTTTTTCCTCCTTCTCAATATTTTTCAAGAGAATATTAAACAAAGAAATCTTTTCAGCCTCTGTATATTTCCTATCAAAAAACCAATCTGGTATAGGATGTGAACCAAATAAATTACAAAAAGATTTTGTTCCCACATGAGCAACTTTATATCCTTTTTCTTGCAATCTTTTCCTGATGCTCAGTTGCACTTCAAATTTCTCTGTCATTATAGAGGTACTTAAAACCATAATCACAGGAACATCAATAGGATATTGATAAGTAGATGGTGACAATTCGTTTTTATCGCCATTTGTCTCTGATAAGTTTAGAGACATATTTGATCTTAATATAATGTCTTTTACTTCATCGCAAATAGTTGATGTATATAAAATTTTCTTTTTCATATCTAATAATACATCCACCATCTTTATTGCAATGTTTCTATCCATTCTATTAATTCCTTCGGTAATCCAAATGGCATCAATACTATTACTCTCAATCCGGCTAAACTCATCTTGTACTTTTACAGAAACCATTTGACCATTTGAAAGGACTGGGATCTCCTGATCCGTTAATCCCCAACCTCTGGGTACAATCAAACATCCAATTTCATACTCTTGTAATAAATCACTATATTTCCATAAACAAGAAAGTTCACTATCATATGGGAAAACCGCTAATTTTTGTTTCATTTAAAACTCCTCCCTAAGCCTTGCTTGATGATTTCTTAATACAATATAATTTTTAATTTCATTTTCTATATTCTTCCTTACACTTAAGCAGTTACTCAAGCGTCTAGTTGCAGATAATTCCCCATCCTGTTCTGCCATAGAAACACATTGAGTACACATATTAAAGCACCAACACTTTTTGCACTCATTTTTTGTCAACTGGGCTACATTCAATATTTCACTTGCTTTACCTATATCAAAACCTTGTTTTACATTACCAATGCATAAAGAATCCGCATTTTCATTTACTCTTTCACAAGGATAAAATTTACCTTCAACATTAACAAAGAATCTTTGAATACCCGGCAAACATTGTCCGCCTGTTGTCATTTTACTAGACAACAGGTTTTTAGAAATAAATCGCTCATACATACCTGTTCGCATCGATCTGACAGATGCATCCAAAAGTCCAGGTTTATATTCGCTGTAAAAATCCTTATCATTAGCATAGTATAAATATATTTTAAATAACTCGTACAAGGAATCTACATAAAATTGCGTCTTTATGTTCATATCCCCTTTACGATTTGTATTGCTTACAAGATTACCTGTCAATCCTGAGTTTTTAACCATATCATATGACAAGAAGAAATCGTTTGCGCAGCTAAAATTTTGGTTCAAATCAATAACAGCATTAAATGAGATTCTCGAATAGTATTTTTCATTTATTTCTTTGACTTTCCTTAAATTACTCATGACGCTTTCAAATGTACCATGCTCTCCATCAGCAAATACCCTATTTGCATTTTGAATTTCAGCCGGTCCATCCAAGCTAATAACTAATTGAAAGTCATTCTCTGCCAAAAATCGAATTTGTTCTTCCCCTAACAAGGTAGCATTCGTTGTGATGGTAAAAGTATGTTTTTTCCCCGCAAATTTTTTATTTATGTAAGCAACTATTTCTTTGATAAGATCAAACTCCAAAAGAGGTTCTCCGCCATAGAAACCAAAAGATAAATTATCCGATTTACTTGTATGACTCCAGAAAAAATCTATTACGTCTTTTGCTGTATCCAAAGACATTCTTTTATTATTATGTTGACGATTGACATAACTTCCTGAATATACACAATATTTACATCTCAAATTACAATTTTGTGTAACCTGAAGAATAATTCCCTTAAGATTACTATCATACATATTTTCCAAAGTGCTTGTTTCCAAATGTTCTATTTCCATACCATCATTTAATGGTTGCAATAGTCCTTGTGATAATAGATAATCTAAGCCATCCTGAGCATCTTGGCTTAAATACAAATTTTCATAATTACATTCTTCACTATCCAAAACTGCTTTCAAATACTTGGCAAGCTCATCACTTATCTTAAATATTGCATTTGTATTAACATCATAACCATAATGTTCATTATATAAATCCATCATATGTATATGCGGTTTTCTTTGTATTTTCATATTCACGTTCTCCTTGTAATCAATTCATATTACAATTTACCCCCACTCTGCTTATAGAGTGGGGGTAAACCGCCGCTACAAGATCACAACTCAACTCAATAACGTCATCGGTCCGAAAGACTTATTGTTCAGTTGCATTTCTGTAACATAGGATAATGCGTATGCACCAGTTGACTGCGGATTCTTGTAGTCATTGCAGTTGTTGCATGTCCCACAAGGAACACTTCCACAGTTGCAGTTGCAAGCATAAGCAAAGAACGTACCACTTTCTAAGCTGCTTCTTTTTCCTAATTTCTTCATGCCACTTTCCTCCTTTCTCAGATTTGTTTATCTATTATAGATACTGAATCTGCAATATCATATCCTGTTTGAGTATATGCTCTTGTTGTCAAGTTACCTTTTTCTTGCTGTTCACTAATATACTCTTCTCTCTCTCTTTTCTTTTCTTGCATATTTTCAAGATATTCTTCCTTTGCTTTACGCTTTTCTTTTAATCTTTCTAACGCTTTTTCCTCTTCACGTTTTTTCTCCAATCGTTCCTTCGTTTGTCTACCTGTATTTAAAAGACCTGAATTTTGATTTGAACCACTGGTTCTTGTCATACCACCACAAGTAACGGAAACATTCCCATCAGAATCCATTACAGCCGTAACGCCATGTATCACAGCACCGTCTGCTTTGGCTTTTGAATAAAGCCAATTTTGCCCTGGAACAACACCTGTCAAGTTAAATTCTACTTTTTTTGCAAATTCTGGATCACTTGCCATTTTCTTTAAGCATTCACTGGAAAGGTTTATTACAACTTTATTTTCATTTCCGCTTGCCAGACCTCCGCCTTTGTTAAAAGTAATTTCAGGAAACTTTTTACATAGCTTCTCGTAATACTCTTCTATACTATCAGTAGAATTATTACTTTTTGCTGCAGTATTTTTTTTAATTGAAGAATCATAAGTTCCTGTTGCATATCCGCTATAAGTACTTGTTACTTCCATGCTCATATTAAACATCCTCGTATACTTTCCGATAACTATCGAGTTATCTTTTGCTTATATTATCGTAAAAATATTGCGCACAACAAGATGCTTTGCAGAAAGTGGACCTTTTTTGCAGAAAACGGCAAAAAAATCCTTTTGAAATATCACAAATAAGTAATTTCAAAAGGATTTTTACCGCTTACTCTATCTTTTAATAACCATCTTTAATTTTTTACTTGTATTTAACAGACCACTGTATCGTTAATGTTTCTCGTGCTGATTCGCAGTATACAAAGATTTAATTCGATAGCGATGAACAGACAGCCGACAATCACAATGATTGTTTTTCGGTATCTGTCCAATAACAGAAGTAATCTCTTTACTGCTTCCTTGTTATCCATCTTCATCCTCCGTCAGTTTTGCTTCTATCATATGATATATTTCATCAACATCTTTCCTGGCAATCAATCCTGATATTATTTTCTCAGTCTTTTCTTTTTCAAAGGTAATCTCAACCACAGTATTCTCCCCCTCTTTGCAAAGACTAATCTCTACATCACAATCAGGATATACTTTCAAAAATTTTTCTCTATCTTCCAATAGAATACACCATATGACCAAATCACTTTGCTTATAAAAAACTTGGCTTTCTATAAAATTCTTCCATACTCCATAATCTGCCATAGGTTCCGGCATATACTCTAACCCATACAGTACACATTCCGGTTCCATTCCTATCGTATATGCATTATAGCCATCACTGGCAAAAACCTTTCTTAACTCAGTAAGTATATAGTAACTATCTATTGCAGCTTCAATTGCCAATATTATGACCGGAACCTCAAGACCATTGCCCTGATAATGATTGTTCAAAATTTGCTGTTGTCTGGTTTTCCTGCTCCAATAGAATCCCTGCACATCTATATTATAAATATCCTCTTGTCCGAGATATATTAGATTCTTATCTTTTATATCCAGATTCTCCAAATCAGCCACAGAAAAACCTATTACAGTATCTACTTTGTCCTGTATTTCGCTAAACTCTCCCGAAACCGTTTCAAAGTAATAATTTGCTCTGCTCGTTTTCTTCCTACCTGTTACATATGCCTTATAAACCCAATCCGGCTCATATACTCCCTCAATCATTTCAATACGGCTTTGCTCTTTCACATATTCCTTTAATTTTTTAATACCAAGGGCATTATCTGTATTTAGCCTGTTTGCTATTAAAGCACATACATATGGTGCTGCATAACTATTACTCAATGATGTTTTTACTTCTTCATTAAACATTTTAACCATATGTTCAGACGGAACAACAGCATCAATCCCTATTTGCATATAATCTTTGGAATAACTTAAAGGGCTACCTGTTGTTGCTACACCAATCACATTCGTAAAACAAGCTGGATATGATACGAAACCCGAATTAGCCGTTGCAGCCACAATAATCATTCCACTACACGCATACTTATTGACCAATTTTTTAAGTTTCTCACACTCATTAAAATTTGTAGTTCCGAAGCTCAAATTTACAATCTTTATGTTGTTCTGATAACACCACTCAAGGGCGGGTTCTATCTTTTCGATCCCGCCCTTCCCATTTTTATCCAAAATCCGTACACTATTCAATATGCAGTGAGAATTATATTTTTCAACAATCAATGCACAAATTGTCCCATGCTGAAAATCCGTAATCTGAATTTTATCTTTATCTTCTATGCACCTATTGTTGTCATCTATAACTATTTTTGATTGCATTTTTTCTCTGCAAATTAAATCTTTGTTTATTCCATTATCAATAATAGCTACCCTATCTTCTCTCAAATGTCTCATCATAATCCTTACATTACCTAATCTTCCATATATTGAACTTTTAATATCAAATTTTATATCATAAATGAGCATTAACAATTAGATAATTTCACATAAAATTTGTCATAACATCTTTATCATATCAGAAAAACATATCAATAACATTTTCTTTGCAGAAAACGTCTTTGTATAGCAGAAAAAGGAAAATCTAAAAAGCAGGGTTCCACATTTTAAGAAAAAACAAAAAGGTGCATGGAATCCCTATACACCTTTTCGTCCTTCTAGCCTTAATAACTGTAAGCTACTTTTAATGTTATCGTTACCGTTGAAACCGGATAGATGTTTCCATTATAAGATACACCATTATTTTGAATCCATATTGACCATGTTCCAGACGGATTCTCACCTTCAAATCCAGTTATGGTAATAGTCCCACTTTTTGTCGGTCCTGAGATAGATTTTGTTGTTCCACTCGGGCTTTTAACATAAATCGTATAAGGATCTGTTCCACTAGCCACATTACAATATAACTCCACCTTAGTTATGGAAGGATTGCTTCCCGAAACACTTCCTGATGTAACATTGCTTGTTTTTGAAGTTCCGCCGCTAATTGCATTCAGTTTTACTGTTGTCTTGCTGAAGTTATTGGTAGCAGCAAGCACAGGTGTTACAAACATCAAGCAAGCCATCATACAAGCCATAACAGCCGTAAAAACTCTCTTTGTTACTCTTTTCATTTTGTGACCTCCTTATAATTTGAAATAATTAGTGAAATATATGCCACATAAAACCAATTTACTATATCCTTGTATCCACTGACACCTGTGCCAGTGAACTGCCTGATTTCTTTAAATTAGCTTCCACGGATTCTCTTGTGATACCGTCTAATGTCCCAGATGAGACTGGCTTCCCTATTTCCCAACCTGGATCAGCAGCTTTTGCTGCGGATATAAATGCCTGCCGATATGCACGCTCATACTGCTGCATAGTATATCCCGCTGCTAATCGGTCATTTTTCTGTACCTTGCGATACATATTTGTATATACATCTGATCGTTTTGTCGTATCTCCATTCAGGACGCCATTTTCTTGCAAAAATTCCTTTTTCGTTTGCTCAAACATTTCATCTTTGCTGCTTTCCAGAATGGAAATAATACGTTTTTGACTACTTGCATTTTCATCTGTTAGCAAAAGACCTGCTAATCCCGTTGTTGGATCAATGTAATCTCCATCTTTGTCGTAACTTTTCATCAAATTTTTAATGCTCTGGATATTTGTGTACATTGCCCCATTTGCATTTGACATCATCTGCTTTATTGCAGCCTTATATTGGGCACTGTTCGTATCAATACCCGCCGCTTTTAACTGCGACTGTATAGAGCTGCTGTTTAACTGCGACAGCTGAAAGCTACCTATTGCACTTGTACTTTTTGTGCCTTTTGTTCCAAACATTTGCTGAAACAAAAATCCATAATCTGTGATTTTTGACATAAACTCGCCCTTCCTTAATAGAATAATTTGAAATCCGTAATTATTAAAATTCTCCTAGTTTTATAATAGCAAAATACGATTAAAGGTCAATTACCCTTGCAGAAAGTGGACTTTTTTTGCAGAAAACGGCACTAAAAAAGCCTTTCAGGCACACCATACACTTCTGAAAGGCTTTTTCTTATACTTAATTTTCTTTTTCAACGCAATTTATCAAATCTTAATTCTCTTTCCGCTTCGGTCTTTTCGGTTGATGACCGATTCCAATACAATAAGGAGGACCTACCACATCTCTTTTTACTTCATTGCGGACAATTTTCTCCACTACCTTGAGTGCAACATTTTTGATATTTCTGCTTTTTTTCATTTTACACTTACCTCCTGTTTTATAATTTTTGCCAAACACATCAAGAATGCACATAATATGATAGCCACTGACATATAACCAATATACAGAATATCAGCCTTCAGATAAACTAAGACAGCAATTATCATTACTTCCATTATAACAATCAGTCTTGCCGCTTTCTTAGACTCCTGCAATTCACTTTTATTCATATCCACATTGGGGTGGTTTATTGTTCCTATTACATAGATTAAAATTATTGCAAGAAATAGCATTCCATAGATGACAGTTGGAGTTCTACAAAGCATAGGCATAGCCTGTATAATCGCAATATATGTTATGACTGTACCTAAATAGCACTGCCAAAACTTATCCGCATGAAAGCCTCCTGTCCGCTTCCTTAATGAAATAAAGAACGCCCAAAAACAAACAGTATGCAGGAATTTCTCAAAAATCACCCCTAAAAGTAAGATAGTTACAACTGTTACAATATTTTCAACCATAGCTATTAAAGCGTATTCGTAATATTCACAGCTTGATTTACTTATTATCTTCTCTATTTCCATTTGATTGACGATCTTTAATGCCATCTTCTCTATCATAAACATGCCTCCTTCATTATTTAGTATGAATTATATATGTGAAAAATCAAGTCGTTTTACAGAAAACAGACATTTTTTGCAGAAAACGGCACAAAATAGTTTTAGAATTAACTAATTTGCATTTATGCAGGAATAATAATTGAGAAGAAAAATTCTTTATTCTTATCTTCAATGACATATGAGCCACCATATTTTTCAATACTTTTTAACACATTCTTAATCCCTACACCATGTTCATCCAAGCTTGATGTTTTCGTAGATTTTATCTCACCATTCTCATATATAACATCATAATTAAACGTGTTTTTAACCGCAATAATTATCTTATCATCCTCTTTAAAAAACTTGAACTTAATTACCTTTTTATCCTCGCATGCCTCACACGCTTCAATGGCATTGTTCAGAAGATTGGCAAGGATAGTAACTACATCCTCATCTTTCATTTGCAGCTCTGAAAGATCATTAACCTTGAATACAAAAACAATTCCCTTTGCTTCTGCCTCCTGGTACTTTGTATTGAGTATGGCATTTACGATTACATTATTGGTGTTAATGGCATCCGGTTCATTATTCAGCGAGCCATAAATCTTTTTTACATATTCCTCTAATTTGAAATATTGCTTTTTGTCCAGTAAGGATTCTATACATGAAATCTGGTTTTTAAATTCATGTGTCTTTTTTTTTAGGTTATCAAAGTTTTCAGAGATAGATCTGTACATTTCCAACTGGTTTTTCGCCTGAATCTGAAAAACCTTGTTTTCATGCATCTTAACTTCCCTTTCCATAATATCGTTAATCAGATAAAACACAAGAATATTCATTCCCACCATTCCAAATGCAATGACAGCAAGCAAATTAGCCTGCTCTACTGTCTGTACAGATTCAAAAACAGATAACATTACAGCAATAGCAGATATGGTAAAAACAGGAAAAAACAGAAACCTTAACCACTCTGTATCTAACATCTTTTCCATTGACTTTTTTGCAAACTGCTTCCTTATAACAAGAATGAGGAAAAACAATACTACTTTTACAAGCAAATATGCCAATACAGAAGCGATTGCGTATTGCTGCTCTGATATCTTCATATCTAAAGACAGCCAACTCATAATCAAGAATGCCAAAAAATCCATTGCAAGCAACAGCGCATCAAATAAGATAGCTAACACAAAGGATTTTTTCAGGCTAATTCTAACATGCCAAAACATAAATATCGAAAACATCAAAATGGCAATAATTTGCCTTATTGCAAAATATTCTGAAAAACCATACGCAAGCAGACACATGCTGCCAAGCAACAATACAAATTGAATTATATTAATCCAACCTTTATACCGTATTTCCCCAAAAGTTTCATAAAAAATCTTGCAACACATTATTTCAATAAAGATCAATAATACACTCTGCATTAGCTCAAACATCACACTTCTCCTTGAAACGCTATAAACTTTTTCTTGACTTCAGCATACCTTGCTTTCGGTATGGGCAACTCAACCCTATTTGTCAGTATCACTTTACAGCGAACAACATTCTTGATATGTTTTGCATTTACAAGATAACTCTGGTGTGTCCTAATAAAACCATTCTCTGAAAGCGTATCGTCCAACACATTTAATATTTCATTCATGGTATAAACTGTTTCTGTGTCCTCCATAACATGAAACTCAAGTTTATGCAGCTTGCTCTCAATATACAATAATCTTTCCAGTGATATTTCTTTTCTGCCTTCCTTAAAGTCAAATTCCCTTTTTATCACGGAATAATTCATTTTATCAATAATAGCATCCATACATTCATTAACTTTGCTCTGAAAGTTGACATTGCCCTTTAGCAAATACCTTACAACATCTAATCGGTATCCTTCCAGCGAATAATCCACATATGCGGTCACAAATACTATAAATACTTCCCGACTTACTTTTCTGATCATCTCAGCCGTCTTGATACCATCAACTTTCTCCATATTGATATCCAAAAACACGATAGTATACCGCACTACCTCAATTCCTAATTCTATCAATGCCTCCCCAGAGCTATATGTATCTATCTCAAAAGCAAGACCTTTTTCCATCATATAGCCGGAGATCAGTTCTTTTAGTTCTTCTGTAAAAAGATTTTCATCATCACATATTGCAATTTTGAACATCTGTGTTGTCTCCTCCTTTCCTGCTATTTGATAACAATTTGTCCCTGATATTTTATACTCCACTGTGTTGTATTTCGACACATCTTACTAAATTCCTTAACCCTTTCCCTACATTCATAGTAAGGAAAGGCGACATACCAAAATCTACATTTCCCCTTATTATTTTATTTTTCTTTAACGCATTAGTCAACTAAATTACAGAAATCGACCATATTATGCAGAAATTGACACAAACCTAAAATGCAGCACTCAAGATTCTAGAGGTAGAACCCGTTTTAGTCCATTTTTATTTTATTTTTTCATTAAAAGTGTTATACTGGGTTTGTTTCCATTTCAACCTCTAAGAATAAAGGAGCAATGATATAGATATGAAAATTCAAGACTTAAACATTTCTTCCGACTCCAAATCTGCCTTAAAAAGCATAGGCTTGACAATGGTTTCGGAACTCGCAGGACAAAACTATATTACTCTGATAAATAAATTCCCAAAAAATTATAATATTGAGCCTCTGATTAACGAATTGAACGCTTTAGGTTATCTACTGCCGCCAAGTAACGAAATATCAATTTATGATGTCCCTATGTCGAAGCGGCTGCAGAACGCCCTTATACGAAATGGTGTTATGTATCTTTCGCAGCTTTCTTCCTATTCTAAAGAAGATATTCTGCATTTTCGGAACTTAGGAGAAAAAACCATCTTAGAATTGGAACAAATCTGTCAGGAGTACAATATTGAAATACGATCTATGCTATCTATCAGAGAATATTTTGATAAATACCGATTTCCCTCAAAAATTTACCCCATGCTGTTCCAAAACAACATATCATGCATAGATGATTTTAAACATATGACAACCAATGATTTATATCTTATATGCCAAAATGATTACAGTCTTACTATGCAGACCTATTTTATTTTGAAGGAAAACGGGATTGTATTTGACGACTGGCAGGATAAATTCATTTTTGAGGTTCTGCCGAAAAAAAATGCTGCCTTGTTATGGAAAAAGCATAAAATCTATATGCTTTCACAAATACCGGACTGTAATGAATATATATTGAAAGAAAGCCTTTCCTCTTCAAATTCATTTGCGGCGGCAATGAAAGAATTGTTATCAATCGAATAGATATGTAAATTATGATAGTAAAAAGACAGGTCACTGATCTGTCTTTTTATTTCAGTAATTCATCATACGTTGTGTTCAATACATTTCTGATAGCTCTAAGCTGTGATGCCTGTATGTGCTGTATACCCCTTCCTAATGGATAAAGGACGCAGGATTTTACTCCCACGCCCCTAAACTTATCTGACTTTATCTTCCTTGACTTTTGGCAGCTCCTTCCCCGCCGTTTCCTGCTTTGCTTCCGATGTCTTTCTTGCCTCAAAAGCATCTGCATTATACTTGTACTCCTGTGGTTCAGCTACCATCGGTGAGTAGATGATCTCTCTTTCTGTATCCGGTGCTTTCTGTTCCTTATCCTTTGTCTGCTCCATACGCTTTTCATTATCAAGCTGCACATTCATAGCGAGATTATCCAGCTTATCAATCGAAGCATCCAGATGCAGCTCCATTGATACAAGCAATTTTCTCACTGCTTTCATAGGGGCAAGTGCCGCCTTTGTGAGAGGGTGTTTCTGTTCCTTCTGTGAATAATCCATCTCCGGTTTATCTGCAAAGGTACGGAACGCATTGTTTACGGTCTGACCGGCTTTTCGGAGTCCCTTTGCAAGAAGTGCTGTCCTTGCAATATCCCTGTCTGTAGATACAATCGTATCTTTTACCACTGTTCTGACATTGAGAAGTCTTTTCTTGATTCCTACAAACTCTGTCACCCTGTAAAGTGCCGCCCTGCCCTTTGCCTTTGTTTCATCAACAATATTCTTGGCAGTAGATTTTACCTGTACCTTTATCTCAGATACCTGTGACTTTATCTGCTCACATCTGGCATTGAGTCGCTCCTGTGCTTCTGTTAATGCTTTTTTTGCATTATTGATAAGGGTATCTTCCTGCATTTTCTTGATCTGGTCCTGCATACTGGTAAGTTCTTCTGTCATAGACACAATCTTTTTTTCCAGACCATCCACATAGGTGCATATCTCAAATACATCATTTGCCTGTTCTTTCATAGTATTCTTTTTTAATAAATCGAGAAGTTCTCTTATGATCTCCTCATTAGTAAGTGTCTTTTCTGCTTCCATCTGCTTTTCCTCCTTATAAACGGGGCAGCATATGCCGCCCCTTAGCCTTAATTATCGAAAGGGTGTATCCTTTTTATCCTTGTCTGGATTTCCGTGGTTCTGTTCGGCATTCTCCCTTGCTTTTTCGTTGCTCTTATCCTTTGCTTTCTCATATTCTGCAATAATCTCATTATAGAGCTTCTCCCTGAAATCCTTTGTGACCGGATAGCAGACATCCTGATAAATCGGTTTTCCGTGCTCGTCCACCTGCTTTGTTTTATAAGAAGGCATTGATACAAAGATTTTCTCTTTACCCTGAAGGATGTTTACATTATTTACAATGAAGCTGTTTTCAAAGTAAATACGGGCAAGTCCCTTGATATTACTGCCTTCCCTTTCATAAGGTGTTACCGTCACGGAAAACTCCGGCATTTCCTGAGTTTTTCCCTGTGTCTGTGTTTCCGCTTTCTCCGGCTCCCTGATTTTTGCATAAGCCTCAAGGATATTGGTATAGAGTTCCTCACGGAACTCTGCCGTGATAGGATTGCAGACATCCTTATAAATCACGCTGTTGTTCTCATCACGCTCATTGGAACGGTATCTTGGCATTGATACAAAAAGCTCTCCCTTTTCCTTATTTTCAAGGATTGCGATGTTGGTAATCTTGAATGAATCCCCAAATACCACGGTTGCAAATCCCTTGATATTACTGCCCTCTTTGCTTCTTACTTCGTTTACCTTAATTGAATACTTCATACGCTATTCCTCGCTTTCTTTATCTGTATTATTAGTTTCCGGTGTGACAAGCTCACACCAAAGCTGTTCTATCTGTCCACCTGACATCCTGCCATTTAACCAGTTACCAAGAGTGACTACAAATCCATCCTGCTCATAATAGAGCCATTCCGGGCTTTCGATGTTTCCCTCATATATGAGCGTCACATCAAAGTCCGGCATAAACATTTTTTCATCCTCATCCCATACACAGGAAATTCCCTGTCTAAGTGAAAGGTTCAGGCTCCCGATATACACAGACCAGCCACTTATGACTATCTGCATATCATCATCTATCTCTGCAATGTCATCTGCTATATCCATAAGTTCTTCCATCCCTGATACCGCTTCTTCCACATCACACAATCTGTATCTTTTATTCATCTAAATCTCTCCTATCGAATTCTGCCGTCTCTGCCAGTCTGATAAGCACCTCGGTTTTCAGCTACGATACCAGCAGCTTGTGTCTGCTCCCCGGCTTCTCTTTTTTCCTCCGATCCGCTAAGGTCTGCATCTACAGCCTTGGAATTTTCAAGGTCCAGCTGGGCATTAAGCTCACACTGCCTTGCCAGCTTCTGCTCCAGTTCCTCACTATAGGCAAATGGCTTATCATACTCTGCCTTTGAAGCTTCAAGGTCATTCTGGTACTGCTCAATCTTCTTTTCCAGAAAGTCCACATTTTCATGCAGTCCGTTAAACAGATTTTCAAGTTTTACCATGCTTCCCACAGGACTTGTGGAAAGCTCTGCCTTGTATTCTGTCTTTCCTCTAAGCACCATATAATTGACACCAAGGAAATTTTTCTCTGCCAGCAGTTCAAATCCATGAAACTCACCAATGGCGGTTGTTTCACCTGTCTTACACTTGCTGATTGCTTCAAGCATCATGGTTCCGCCATCCACACGCTCTGTATAAGCTGCCTTGCCAATGGTGATAGCAAAGTCAGGATTTTCTATCAGTTCCTTATCCCTTTCCTTTACATCCTCCCTTACATTGGCAAGCTTTTCTGTTGCTGTCTTGATCAGCTTTGGATACTTGATCATAAAATTATCCTGCAGACCGTATCTCTGATTATCATAGGAAGCCTTCAAAAGCTTTAACCTCTGCACATCATTGTCAATCTCCATCTTCTCACGAATCAGGGGATTGCCTGTCGCAACCGCCTTAATCTCTGCATAGGAAAGTGTTGCCTCGTCGATATCCTCACAGCTTCGGCTCACTGCCTTGCTTGTCATTACCTGACTGATAAAACGCTGCTTATTTTCGACGAGCGACCAGTTGTATGCATCAAAGGTTTGTTTGGTGACATATCTGTATATCGCAACTTCCTTGTTTTCGTTGCCCTGTCTGATGCCTCGTCCCTCTCGCTGTTCGATGGAGCTTGGCTTCCAGGGGCAGTCCACATGATGCATTGCTACAAGGTGTGTCTGCACATTGACACCAGTGCCACACTTGTCTGTAGAACCGATAAGGACTTTCTTCTTGCCTGTCCTCATTTCCTTAAAAAGTGTATCCCTCTGGGCATCGGTCTTGGCATCGTGTATAAAAGCTATCTCATTCTCCGGAATGCCATACTGCACCAGTGTTTCCTTCAGATAATCATAGATTGTGAAATCCTTATCCGGTCCCGGTGTTCCGATATCCGAAAAAATAAGCTGGCAGCCTATATGACCGTCAGCATTTCCTTTTTCGTATTCTTTCCACACATTCTCCGCTACCTTATTAAGTTTTCCATCCGGATTGTTCGGTGCATCCTTATCAATGAGCCTTGCATCTGTTCCGAGAAGTCTTGCCTCATGGGTAATCTTTAAAAAGTTATCCTCGCTTGGATCAACTCCACCGCCTCTGATACGCTCTGCCCTTACAACAAAGTCCTCCATGACCTGTTTTACATACCAGTCCGGTTCTGACTCCACAATGATAGGTTTGCCGCTTCTGAGTGCCGGCACATCAAGGTCTAACATATCCGCTGTCTGCACATCTGCCACCTCACGGAAAATGTTCATAAGTTCCGGCAGATTCGTAAATTTATTAAATCTGCTCTTAAATCGGAAACCACTTCCCTCTACCGTAAGTTCCAAGGCTGTTGTTACTTCTCCGAAGTTGGCTGCCCATGAATCAAAGTGGTAGATTCCCATTTCTTCAAGTGCTGCCTTCTGGAGATAAAGCTGCATGACATACATCTCACACATCGTATTGCTGATTGGTGTTCCCGTTGCAAATACAATGCCCCTGCCATCATTTATCTCTGATAAATACTGTGTTTTCAGATACATATCCGTAGACTTTTTTGCACCTGAGCTGCTGATGCCGGACACATTATTCATCTTTGAAAATATCGCCATATTCTTAAAATTATGTGCTTCATCTACCATAATCGAATCCACACCAAGCTCCTCAAAGGTAATCAGGTCATCCTTTCTGCTCTCATCCGAAAGGGATTTAAGCTGTTCCTCCAGCTTTTTCTTCTGGCTCTCCATCTGCTTTACCGTCCATCGTTCCCCGTTACGCTCCTTCATCTCATCAATCGCATAACTGATTTCCCTTATCTGTTCATTGAGCATACGCTCTTTTCTCTCAGCAGATATTGGCACCTTCTCAAACTGCGAGTGCGACATGATAATACAATCATAATCACCTGTTGCAATCCTTGATACAAACTGCTTTCTGCGGCTTTTTTCAAAGTCACGCTCCGTTGCAACAAGAATATTTGCTGACGGATAAAGCCTTAAAAACTCACTGGCTGTCTGCCCGATAAGAGGTTTTGGAACTACCATGATTGTTTTATTGGCAAGTCCAAGCCGTTTCTGCTCCATGCAGGCTGCCATCATCTCAAAACTTTTTCCAGCCCCTACGCAGTGGGCAAGAAGCGTGTTTCCTCCGAGCAGGATTCTTGCCACGGCATTTTTCTGATGAGGCTTTAATTCAATCGCCGGATTCATTCCCGGAAACTGTAAATGGCTTCCGTCATACTCACGCAGACGTATGTTATTGAATGTGTTGTTATAATACTCCACATACTTCTGTCTGCGTTCCGGCTCTGAAAACAGCCATTCCTTGAACTTTTCCCTGATCATGTTCTGCTTTTCTCTTGCAAGCATTGTCTCATTCTTATTGACTTCATAATGATACTTGCCTTCGCCATCATCAATCCTGTCCCTGACTGTCACAGTTTTCAGGTTCAAGGTATCCTCAAAAATAGAATAAGCATCCATGCGGCTCGTACCATAGGTCTTAGTAGCTGCCACTGAACGCTTATCCATACTTTTATTTTCGATGAACCACTCCATGCTCATCTTATTCAAATGCACCTGAATACCGGAATTATAATACTGGCTCCTTACCGCTCTCGCCTGCTTTGGCGTATTCAGCAGTTCATAGATAAACTGCTCATAGTCCAAAGGCTCAATCCAAGTGGTTCCAATCTTCACATCAATATCCGATGCCTCAATCCACTCCGGCTGCACCTTTTCAAGTGCTTCTGCATTTTTTGCAAACCTCTCGGCTTGCGGGTTATCTGCATCCTGTGACATAGCTTTTGCCACACGAAGTTTATCCCTTACATTACCTGACAGATATTCATCCGCTGTCTCCCAGCCTGCATCCGGGTTATTATCCTTGCAGTGGTCAGGATTCAGGAAAATAAGTCCGTCCAGCTCCTCCACAAGAACTGCTCTTTTCAGTTCTGTTGTGGCATCTTCACTAAGTGATATTTTCTCTGGTGGATTGCCGCTTTTTTCTGCCAGTTCTTCCATTGCCTTTGTGATATCCGGCTCATAGATACTTAACATATAGGGAATATTTACATATCCAAACTCATTGACAGATACATTCAGTGCTTCCACAGCAGTCTCCACCCTGTCAATCACTGATTTTGCCTTAATCGTCTGCTTATAGAACATATCCGCTTTCTTCACCTCCCCGTCCTCATTTACATCTTCAAGACTGCAAAGAAGCGGGTAATCGCTGTCATCCCTGAACGCAATCCGGTTTGCTTTGGAAGTAATTGCTCCATACTGTTTTACAAAAGCATCATACTTTGTATTAAGAAGTTTCTGCTTATCCGCAAGTTCTTCTTCACTGCATCCTTCCATCTGGATATCAATCAGATTTCTTGTTATCTGTCTGATTTCATCCAGTTTTAAGATTCTCGCCTCAGCAGTCTGTGATACTTCTTTTCTTACCATCTCGGAATTTTCCCTGTAATAGAGCTTTCCCTCAAAAAATGTGTAAGTATAATTTCTCACATCCGGATCAGCGGGAATAACCTCCTCGGTCTGCTCCGTCTCACCGGAAACACGCTCAAAATCTGTCATCTGCGCTTTGATATTACCGATTGCTTTATTCAGTGCTTCATACATGTTAAAGTTTTCATCATCATTGACACATACTGTGTATCTGCTGTCCTGTCCATAGATTCTTGTGTCATATTCCATGTGACCAAGCATCATCTCCGGATGTTCGGCAAAGTAAGAGTTGACTGCTACGCCATCCTCGGTGACACCTAAGTGTACCCAGTCCGGTTCAATATCAATCTTTCGCTCTCTTTTCTGCAAAAACAGAATATCCGCTGTTACCTCGGTTCCTGCATTATCCTTAAAGGCTGTATTCGGAAGTCTAACCGCCCCCACAAGTTCTGCTCTCTCTGCCAGATACTTTCTGATGGTGGGATTGGCTTTATCAAGTGTTCCCTTTGTGGTAATTACCGCAACCATTCCTCCCGGTCTTACCTGATCAAGTGCTTTCGCAAGGAAATAATCATGGATGCGGAAGTTATACTTATTGTACTTCGGATCATATACCTTATAATCTCCGAATGGCACATTGCCGATGACCACATCAAAGAAGTTATCCGGATAAGCGGTATTCTCAAATCCGGTGATAGAAATATTGGCATTCTGATAAAGCTGCTTGGCAATCCTTCCCGAAATGCTGTCAAGCTCTACTCCGTACCGCTTATTCCTGCCCTGCATAGGTGCAGGCATACTTCCAAAGAAGTTACCAATTCCCATTGACGGTTCTAATACATTGCCACTTCTGAAACCAAACTGCACAAGAGCCTGATTCATGCAGGATGCAATCTCTGGTGAAGTATAAAAGGCATTGTTTACCGTTGCCCTTGCAGCACTGTATTCCTCATCGGTCAGAAATTCCTTCAACTGGGCATACTCTTTACTCCAGCTTTCATTGTTCTCATCAAATGCCTGTGATAATCCGCCCCATCCGACAAACTTAGATAAAATCTCCTGTTCCTGCGGTGTGGCAAGGCGGTTCTCTGCTTCAATCTGCTTTAAAGTACGGATTGCATCCATATTCCACTGGTATCTGGTCTTTGCTCCGCCTTTTCCACATTCCACAGGTTATAATGGAAATTGAGCTTTTTCTGCTTATCAGAAGAAGATGCCGGTTCTGTCTCATTCTGTGTTTTGAAATCTTCAACGGGTTGTGCTTCAGCATCTGTAACCTGCCTTGTATCAGATGGAGCAGCTTCTCCATTATCCGATATCAGCCGACCATCTTCATTGATCTTGGTATCCCATCCATTTGCTATTGCCCTTTCCCTTGTAGCAATGCGGTTTTCTCTGACACTATCCTCAATCTCAAAGAACCTGCGGTAAACAGGATTCATATTCTCCCTGTCGCTCTTAACTTTTGTCTCCTGATAATACTTCTTCTGATCTTCCCCACAATAATATGGCTGTTTTACCATATAAGACAGGATTTCATATATTTCACGCCAGTCAAGTGAGCCTTCCTTTCGCTCTCCATGCCTGTTCTTATAACTGATCTTCACATATCCACTGCGAAGTGTATATTCGACAAGCCCATACTTATTATTGCAATAAGCTGTCCTTTCTGGTTTATCTGTAACAAATGCTATATCCCTTATCAGGTCAAGCTTATTCGGAATAAATGCAAACTCTGACTGGACAACATCTATAAGAAATGCCTTAAATGGTGTATAGCAGCTACAATCCGTTACAAGAATCTCCGCTGCATCACGCAGATCTTCATCCAGCTCTGCAATACGCTTGGCATAATCAATCGGTGTAATATACTGAAGCTCCGATGGATCTTTGCTTTGTGGTTCTGCTTCGGTTTCCATCTGGGCACCATATTCTGCCATAGTAACCATGCGGTCTTCCTCGGCTGCCTCCTCTGGTGTCATTTCATATGGTTCATCAAATTCTTCTTGGGATTTCCGATTGACTGCATAACTCTCCGGCTCATCAGGAATCGCATACTCATCAATAACCTCATCAGCATCTACTTCCCGGTACTCTCCGTCAATGACATCATCATCCTCACGGAGTCCGTCCATTGCAAGCTCATCAATCCGTGGTGTCTCCGGCTGGTATTCTCCGGTAAAGATAAGAGCACCCAGCTCCTTTTCAATATTCTTCCATGAAACATAGCCTTCAACTTCTCCCTCCTCGTCTCTCCACTGAAAACGAAGTCCACTGCCATGAAAGGTGTCATATCCGTGCAGTCCATAGCCCTCTATGGGCCAGCCTGCACCACCTGTACCATATTCCTCCTTGACACGCTTTGCTCTCGTTCCGGCATCAATCTCTGTCTGAAAAATTTCAATTACTCTGCCTTTGCCACCAACAAAGCCAGTCCCACGAAGCAGAACTGTTTTGATATACTCATGCGGTACTGTCGGAGACTTCTTTGGATTCAGATAATTGTATTTACCTGCTAATGCCGCCTTTCTGTCCTGCTCGAACTTATTCATAAATTCATTGTGTCTTTCTGTCTCAGAAGGCTTTACTCCAAAACTTGCCTGCCCATTCTGGTCAAAAAACAGGGAAGCCTGTGTATATTCGGCTTCCCTGTTCACTCCTAATGAATTGATTTCATCAAGTTCTCTGTTCAGTTCTGTATCTGTTTCATTGCTTCGTGGAATTTCAGATGCGTTTTTGCCAGATGTATCTTCTAGTGGAAACGCATTACTACCTGATAAAGCACCACTTCCTCTGCCTGCATCTTTGCCTGCTCCCTTAGCTTCCACATCTCCATTGTCGATGACGGATTCTGCGGCTTGTGCTTCTTCAGGTACTGCTCCTCCAGTTGGTCGTAAAGCTGGTTCGCTTCTTCCTCTACTGCTTCCATCTTCTCGTACATCTTCCCGAATCTCAGCAGAGTCTTGTACCTTGCCGGCTCGTTCTCCAGAAGGTAGTTCATCGCCATCCTTCCGTACTTGCCCAGCTTCTTCAATTCTTCCGTCTCGTCCGGCATCGCTATATCCGGATACATTACTCCATCCACTTCTGTGTAAGTCAGTCCTTCCACCATAATTCATTCTCCTTTCGTTCTCAATGGTCTTCAAATTTCGGCTAAATTCTCTAAGAACACTACAGGAGACATCGCATACAATGGAACCAAGACGGTAAATGATCTCTTCGTCTTTGATATTTACGATCTGACTGAAATCCTGTTCTTGCACAGATAAGTCAAATCCGCATCTCGTCCCTACAGCATACATGATGCTCTGGTAAACCAGCTTTTCCATGTCGAAATCCTGCTGTAAGCCATTGCGTTTTTCGTTGAATTCCTTTATCACACTACCTGATAGCTGCATAAGCTCGGTCATTCGATCCCCGAACTCTTCCTTTATTATAAGTCAAACATTTGTTCCTGTAAACTGTTTTAGTATATTTTTTAAATTTTCCCTGCCATCGTCCTTATACCGTTCAACCTGCCCTTCGGATACAAGAAAGTCCACATAATTCTTTAGGTTTTCTCCCTCCAGATCCCATGTAAGTTTTACATTCCTTCCTCCGGTATCACTGATATCAAAGATATATCTCATTCTGGAATCAAGTGCCCTTGACGGGAAGATCGCACAGCCTTTTGCCCCACGCCTTACATATCTTCCCACCTTTTTCCATGCATCATAATCTGCCATAAGTGTACTTTTCTCCGGAGATCTCTGAGCGGTTACCATAACGATATTGTCAAATTCATAGCGGTATAACTGACCTGCGACCTTTAACACATCCATCCAGCTTTTATCCGTTCTGGTAATGTTGCCAATCTCAGAATCATATATTGCCCTGACCTTCATATCAACACCCATATCCTGCTCCTCCTACTGAAACATTTCTGCAAATAATCCCTTAAAGATCTTTAACTCCTCCTTGTCCAGCTCGATTGCAAACTCCTTATCCATTGCCTGCTTTTCACATTTATCCTTTTTCTTTACAATCTTACGCACTACACGAAGAAGTACATAGCATTCCCTGGACTTTTCAATACTCTGTTTGAAAGTAAGATTATTCTCATCCGCAACTTTCTGTGTCTGATAGATAATCTCCTTTAACTTGTCATTGATGCCGTCTACTTCATCAAGGGAAATAATAACGGATGCCTTAGAAGCACCCGATCTGTCCCATTCCTTATGAAGTTCCTTTACTAAAAATTCCATATTCTTAATTACTGTTGTTGAATCACTTTTCATCTTGCTTTTCCTCCGATTTCTTTTTTATTTTCTTCTGGTAACGAAGAAGGGAGCTGTTCTTCGCTGATAGGCGTAAAATCAACTCCCTTCATGTCCTCTGCACTAAGAACAATCCCTTCTGAATAATACATATCCATTGCTTTATTGATGGCATCATCGAGCGATTCTGCCTTTACTCTCTGTACTCTTGAGAGCACTTCCTTTATCTCGACATCAAATTCCTTTTCCATCCGGTATCCGCCTCCTGTCGAATCATTTTCATCGGCTGCTTCTGCCTTTTTCTGCTGTGCGTGCCAGTTTAAATCCTTCATCGTATTTGCCATCTTCCAGTCTGTCATAAAAACAGTCTTCCTCAATGGTTCCGAAATCCTCATACATCTGGTGCAGGAAATCATTCTGCATCTTTTTCGGAACATCATCATCTTTTGACATATCCTGATAAAAGTAAAACTTTTGTTTTAACTTCCCCCTGTAATCATAGATATCCTCTATCTTTTCCGGTGTTCCGTATTCCTTCTTGTACCTTCTGAAATTAGTAGCTGATAAAGTAGAACCAAGGTATATGCCATGTTCCCACGATACTCCGATTGTGGTATTATCCCTTGTCGGCTTTCCCTCCTTCGGATACCTCTTATACTCAGTGGCACCAAGGGCAATCGTAAGAGAACCGCTTGCCATGTCCATTACCACAAGATTCCTCGGTGATAATGCTTCAAGTACCATATAGTCATGGTCATTAAAATTGTGAAAAGTCTGTCCTCTTTCAAATGTCCTGTCCACACTTTCATAATGCAGCACAAAATCATCCACCCAGCCTCTGTCTGTCATAGCAAGTTCTTTCATCTTATCTATGCACTCCTGAGAGCTTGCTTCCCTGTCAAAGCGAAAATTCCTGGAGTCATTGTATAATCCCTGAAGGAATTTTCCAAGCTGCACCTCATCCTTACAGAATCTTGCAAATACTGTTACATTTGCTGCCCTGTAATACTCCGCAAAACTGTTTTCTTCCCCAAGCGTTCTGCCGAGCAAAAGCATCTGGTCTGCCATGTCTGACATATCATCACTGGAAATAAATTCCTTATAATCCTCCAATGTCATAAGCATATTGATCTCTGTTCCTTTATTGTTTTCTGTTACCAGAATAATATCGTTTAAATTCATTCTTACCTCCTGTCCCAGAGAGGTCTTCCCCTCTCTGTTCTTTTTGTCTATGGTCTTCCGATTGTTACTATTTTTCCTCTGCTTGCCACATCACGATAAACGACTCCGACGCTCTCATTCAATGCTTCCACTACCTTGCCGTTTCCTACATATACAGCTACATGGCTGATATTTTTATAGCGTCCATTGGTTGTGAAACTGTAGAAAATAAGATCTCCCGGCTGCAACTGGTCATAAGATACTGTCTTTCCTGCTTCATCAAGTCCCTGTGCCTCCGCCGCTGCCGTAGTTGCGCCTCCATGACTGATATTAACCCCTGCATCTTTCCATGAATAATATGCGAGTGAGCTACAGTCATAATAGTTACCGGAATCACGCAAATCCTGACTATACGGATATCCAACTCTGTGAAGTGCATAGGAGCAGACTATTTTCTGTCTGCTGTCTGTAATTCCATTAAGGATTGCATTGATCTCATCCTCTGTCATGGAACTTACTCCGGGGCTTCCTCCTCCACCGCCACTTCCGCTTCCGGCATAACCAAGCTGTCCCATAAATTCAGGACTCATAATCTGCTCAAGCATTTCGACCTGATCATCATTGAACCCATACACAGAAATCATATCCCGGTAAGACTTTAAGGTAACATTCACATACAGAACTGACTTTGTGACAGTTGTTGTATTTCCCTCATGGTCGGTTTCCTCCACATCCTTTGTACCTGTACTTGTTGTGTATGAACACATGTCATTTACTACCGTCTGTAACCAGCCTTTTGACTTGTTATTCATGATGGTTGCCGTATCTCCGATACCATACTTGACCATATAGACTGCCATGATGTCATAATAGTTGCTTGGGGTTTCTTCCATTCCCTCATAATCCACATAGACCAGTTCTCCAAAATCATATCCGGTATGCTCATTTGCCTTTGTGCTCACCTCCCGGTTAAACTCCTGCACATAGGCACTTGTCACGGATTGTACGGTATCCCCAGATTCCAATGCTGGAAGGAACAGGGCAAATGGTGAATTATAAAGGATTGCAATTACCGCAACTACAGGAACGGCAACCATAGCAACCACCAAGACAAGCAATAACAATACCAGTCCCACAACCGGTGCAACTGTCTTTATCCACAGCATAACTCTTTTTGTCACAAGGTCTTTTACGAGCTTTGCAACGCTGTCCGTCTGGTTCTCCTGTTCTTTCATCTTATCCAGAAAAAACTTTATCTTACGGTTTCTGTTTGTTATCTGTGTATCTTTCACTTCCACTGCCACACCTGCCTCATATCCGGCTGCAATGCCGATTGCTGTTCCAACGCCCGGTGCAACTGCTGTACCAGCCGCTGCCGCCGTAGCTTTTGCTGCTGTCTTTGCTGTTGCCTTCGCAGTTGTTTTTGCTGTCTCCTTAGTGGTTTCCTTTGCCACAGTTTTTGCGGTATCTTTGGCTGTTTTCTTCACCGCTCTCTTTGAAAGCTGCTTCCCCGCCTCAACCTTTCTGATCTTGATACGCTTTTTTGCTTCGGCTGCCGCCTTTCTCCTGAAAAGCTCTGCTCCCCTTGAAGCTGTTCCTGTTACCGGACGGCTTACTTCGTATGCAAGATATGCAGCCTGTGATACTTCCTGTCCACCTTCTAACTGGTCATTCACAGCACCAGCAGCCACCACTCCGGTTCGTCCTGCGATATGAAGATTGCTCTGCTTTGTTTTAATGGAAACATTAGACTCTCTGATATTGCGTTTGAATCTGGAAGTTTCTTTATCCTTTCCCGCTGTCTGATAAATAGGATGAACCGTACTCTTGCGGTAAGACTTCTTTGCTTCTGCGACATTGGCTTTTTTTACCTTCGCATCTGTTACCTTTGCTTTAACTGCTGTTCTTCTGGCAGTTTTTTTTGCACGCTCCACTGTATAAATGTTGCTGCCCTTAATCTTTGCTTTCTTTGGTTCATGGGTATGAATCCTTGCTTTTTTCTTTGTGTGAATCACCATAGGCTTATCATCCACTTTTTTTATTTTCAATGTTCTCACCTCCTCGAAAAAAATAGCTGATTAAATCTTTATAAACTCATTGCATAATTTGCTTTTTCTGTGTATACTATAGTTAGTAGATGGGCTATATGCCTATCATGTGGGCTGACACATAAAATCCGAAATTCTTTCCGGACTTCGGGTGCCGGACAGTTGGCTGGCAACGGAAAAACCAGTTTGCTTATCGGACTTCGGGTGCCGATCAGTTGGCGGACAACAGAAAAATCAGTCATTAAAGGAAGGTGTCATCTGCTACGGCAGAAGAACCTTCCTTTTAAATTTGCCAAAATACTATTTTGATAAAGGAATTTACGCTTATGACTAAGAAACAGGCTATTGCCATCATTACAAAATGTGCAAAACAATATCAACAGTATTTAGAGGGCAATCAGGTTGTTTTTGTCTATCGTGACGAATATAATCATTCAAACCACACTGCTGTAAGATTTCATTCACATAATTTTCTTCATTTTACCGGAGTCAATCCAAGAACCGGAATGAATGCAAATATGTTTTATCGTGCTGCCCTTAATAACCGTTTAAGTGAAAATGATTTTTCCTTCAAGAATAATCACACAACCGAACTGAAACTAAAAGTGCTTGGTATCATAATGAATATTGACACCTCTGCCCGCATGATTGGTAACTATACTGGTCCACATCTTGAGTTATACACAGAAAAAGTTACCGGAACTACTACAGCTTGCCTTGGTCTGATTCAAAGTAAGGGATGTTACATACCTAACAGCGTATTGAGCGAAGATATCCGCTCAATCGTTCCAAAACCACCTGGAAAGATATTTGCTATCTTTAAAAAACCTATTGGCTCACCACTTTATACACAACTTACATACAAATCAAAAAATATCAATATTACAAAAAAATGTCTTCCAAAAGAACTGCTAAATGAAGTTGACGCTTCCCTTTTAGAAGACAATATCGACTCAACTAATGATAGGCAGACTTAATTTTCAGCCTGCTTTTTCATCATCTCGATTTTCTCATGGATATTGGTGTTGTACAGCTTATACAAATCCGTATCCTTACTGATCTGATTGTCAAAAGGGATCACCACCGAGCCACACTTGATAAGCCCCATTCCCGATGCAGTATTGGTTACGAATCGAAGCTGTGCTTCTGATACTCCGATAACCTCTGCCATCTTGGAACTATCCGTATTTGCCTGCTTTAAGAGTGCGACGAACTCTGAGTTTGCAAGCATTGTTGTGGCTGTATAGTTCTGTAACAGATCTATAACATTCTGGGTGATACCAGTACAGAGTCCACCTTGCTTCCTGACTTTTTTCCAGAGTTGCTGCAAATATTTTGCAGAATACTCAGAATTAAGCAGGACATGGAACTCATCAATATAGAGCCATGTTGCCTTTCCTCTCTTTCCGTTCTCCACAATCCTGTTCTGGATAGACTCCATCATGACAAGCATTGTGATAGGACTAAGTTCTGTACCTAAGTCCCTGATACCATATACTGTAAATCTGTTATCTACATCCACATTGGTCTGATGGTTGAAGATATTGAGGGAACCATTTACAAAAAGCTCCAATGATAATGCAATATCCTTTGCTTCTTCTTCCGGCTGTGCCATCAGAATATCGTAAAAGTCACTCATAATCGGGATATATTTTTTCCTGCTTCTCGCAATGTCGATATACAGCTTTCTTACACATCGGTCTATGATTGACTTCTGACGGGAATTAAGGCTGTCTCCAATGCACTGCTCACAAAGTCCAAGCATGAACTCACCCTTTTCCCTTACCATTCCTTTGGAATCATTCGGATCAAGACTCCATACATCCATCTCAAGCGGATTTACATAGTTGTCCGTATAAGTTGACATATTTACTACAGTTCCGCCATAGGTTTCTGCAATATCAAAGTATTCATTCATCGGATCAATGACAATAATCTCATCATCGCCTGATAAGAATACGCTGCCCATTTCCATCTTGCAGAAGAACGATTTACCAGAACCAGGTACTCCAAAAACAAATCCATTTCCATTGATAAGCTTCTTTCTGTTTCCAATATTCACGTTCTTGCTGATTTGGTTAATGCCATAATAATTGCCTGTGCTGTCATTAAGTTCCTGCACATTGAATGGCATAAGCACTGCAAGTGACTGTGTAAGAAGTGTACGCATTGTCTCCACCTGCCTTACACCAATCGGAAGTGCTGTGTTAAGTGCTTCTCTCTGCTTTAAGTAGTGCGTATCAATCGTGCAGCTATTACGCTTTCCGATAGTCTCTACTGTCTCGCATACACTCTCAAGCTCTTTCTTACTCTCAGCCATAAGGATAATCGTTACCCCAACGAAGAACAGGCACTGGTCATTCTCACGGACATCATCCATGATTGCTTCAATTTCCTTTTTCTCCGTTCTCTTTGCATATGAAATTTCCGTAGAAAAGTCATTGTTTTTATTACGGACTCTCTGCTGCTTGATAATGTCAGATTCAATACCAAGATATTTCTTCTGAAGCACCTTTGTTGTCAAATCCTTTGGCACCGGAACTACATCAATGCTTGTAATGGAGTGTACCGGAAGTGAAGTGATCTCATTGATAAATCTGTCCGACAAGCTGCTCGGATACTTCTTGATAAATAGTGCCTTGCAGTATTTGCTCTCATCCTCGAAATGGTCCGGGAAGTACTTCACCATGCCATTACACAGATCATTTCTGAAATCAGCTCCAACCTTTTTTGCTTTCTTAATATCAAAATCAAAGCTGCCCTCATCACCAAGATGGTAATAATCATAGAGCACTTTCAGTCTCTCATTGCCATTAAGCGGTACAATTTCTGCCCCCAGCTCAATATAAGCCTTATGAATCGTAGCTTCCAGTGTGGCAAACTGTGCCTTTGCCTCCTCGAAGTTCTTTCTCTCGATTGTGATTGTCAGGTATCTTTCCTGCTCAATCCCCTGTCTTCCTTCAATGATCTTCTCCTCAATGATGTCATTATAGATTCCACGGTAATTATTGAAGCCATCCCCTCTTTCTGTGATAAGAACCTTTTCACGGAGATCATCCATGTTTTTATTCTTATTGTTGATTGTAATCTTATAGTTACAGTCCAGCGAATTTAAGAACTTGCAGTATCTCTCAAATATGCCAATCTGCTCATCCTCTGTTGCTGTCGTGTAATTGATGTCCTGAAAGCGGTAACACTTGGAGTATTTGTTTCTGCTTACTTCAAAAATACCGTTTTCAGCAACTGCCATAATCTCTATGGTTTCCTGAATGGATTTCGGTGTCTTGTATAAAGGCTCACTTGCCTTTTTCAAGAGCTTGAATCCGTCTGTAAATAAACCCATTTTCTCTAACCTCGCTTTCTTTTTATCATGAAAGCCCGCCGGGAACTTCCCCCTTGCGGGCTGTGTTCCCGACCTTCTGGTCAGATGCCTTTTCCAGTTACTAATGCATTGATTTATATGCCGCAATGCCTGCTACGGCTGCCACAATCACTGCAATCAATCCAAACAGCATATTTCTTGTCTTTTTCTTCATTTCTTCAAATTCCTCCTGTTTCTTTACTGCCGACTCAGATGTTGTAATCTCTGATTCAGTCTTTTTACCTTTCTTCTTTACCTGTCCGTTCTGCTCCAGTTCAAATGCCTTGATAGCAGGTTCACCCTCTGTTGACACATAGGTAAGTGCCTTGTTGCCAAACATAAAATGCAGTTTCTTTCCCATATACTCGTAGAAATCCATTCCATTAAAAGAATAAAATCCTCCAAGTGCAATCGGTGCTACACATGGGATTGCCACATAAGCAGAACCCGTAAGACCAATATATCTATAAAGAAGTAATACGATACCGCCACCGACTATCACACTGGCAATGGAAAATACAAGCTGTTTCGCCGTAAGCCCCATAGCCACTGATTCCTGATAACGGTCAATATCTTTGTTAATCTCTATAACCACTGTTCCCGCCTCCCTTCTATAATCCAAATGCCTTGCTTGTAAGTGTCTGTGCACCTTTCACGCTTCCGACCGTCATTGCTATGGTAAATGTCATCTCACACAGATAAATGAGTGTCTGTGCCCAGTCTGCATAGCTTCCTGTAAATGCTGGAAGTCCTGCATTGATAAATGCATTACACACAACAATCGCCAATGCCATCGTCACTGCTTCAAACACACACGACAGGAAATACTTACAGTAAGTTGACATCGTATGGCTCACCATCCTGTTTCCTGCCATTGTGGAACATGCAAGTGCTCCAAGCGGTACAATAATCAGAATCTTTAAGAATCTGAAATACACCGTGTATATGATAAAAAAGCCGCAGATAATAATGATGATTGCAAGAAGTGCTGTAAGAATCAGCATCACAAGGCTCTCACCAAATCCAAGTTCTTTGATCACATCTGCCTGCGTACTGTCAATGGCAAGCTGTGTTGTCGTTCCTGCCGATATCAGACCTACCAAATTTCCGATGGAAGTAAAAAATGCTTTCATAATCGTGACATTATTTGCAACAAACCATTCTGCAAGTCCTAACCGAATAAGCATACGAAAGACTGATTCAAACCTCATCTCATCTTTTACATCTATGCTTTCCGAGCAGAAACCGATAACAAAAAACAGTACAACAAGGGATGAGCCAACCGCTACAAAGACTGGCTCAATCCTCTCAATGACTGCCCAGGGACCTCCTCCCTTGAAGCTGACCGGTGACTGTCCAAGCATTGCAAAGACTAAGGATATCTGGTTGTTCCAAAATCCAAACACCATTTCCAAAAGTGCAAGGATTTTGTCCCCAAGTTTAAAAATATCCATACTTGTTGTTCACCTCTTTCCTTTTACTGCAAAGGGGAATTTCTTCCCCTATCTTAGAAACCTAAGAATGTGAGCACTGTGGAAATCCCCGCCATCATTACACCTGCCACGATTCCTTTTAATGCTGAGTTCATGGTAGATGAATCCTGCTGCTGATAAGCCTGTGCAAACTCCATGACATTCTTTGCAAGGATGATGACACCGACAGCACCGATAACTGCGATGATCAGAGTCTTTAAGTTCTCAAGTGGCTGTGTTACTGCAGAAGTTCCTGCCCCCGCTGCAAAGCAGGTAGTGCTCATAAGCATTACTCCCATAAGTGCTCCGGATACCGCCGGTACGATTCTTTTCTTAAAACGAATAAATGTCTTTTTCATGCCTTTTCCCTCCAAATCCTTGTTTTCTGCGTTGTTAGTTACTGTAATCTGTTCTTTTCTCATAATAAAAATCTCCTTTTCATTGATTTGTGACAGATAAGGAAAAAGCCAGAAAGGAATGCATACATTCCAATCCGGCTGATTTCCGAACGGAATATACACATTCCTCTCTGTCTTTGTTATTTGTTGCTATATGATTATCAGGCAGTGCCTGTTGGAACGATTAACCGGGCTTTCCCCGATGCGGTATGCTGTGACCACCTCCTTTCATGGCATGAAAAAAGCACCTTAACCTGTTATTGGCTAAAGTGCTGTGTAAGTTTGTTATTAAATTGTTAAGTTGGAATCTGTCTCATTACTTTTTCTTTTTGTTTTTTCTCTGTTTCTGAATATTAAAAAGAGTGAAACTATTCCAACAACCAGAAACAATAATGCCAGCAGCAAAACTCCCAGCAATGGGAACCTAAAAATATAATCCGATGGATTTGTAAAACACTCATTAAAGTTTTTTAATTCAAATCCCTGATATAATTTTGCAAATAATGGCATCAAACAGGAAAGTATTATCCCTATCACTATGCAGCCAATCGAAAGCCCTTTCGATATGGTATTCCTGTGTATAACATCTGTCTTTTGAATCTGTTCATCCTGTTTGCTTTCGCTATCCATCTCATTATTCATCAGATAATCTAACGAACAGTCAAAATATCTTCCTATTTTAACCACATTTTCCATATCCGGAATTGTTCCCATTTCCCATTTAGAAATAGCCTGTCTTGATACATTCAGTTTTTCTGCCAACTGCTCCTGCGATAATCCATTCTGTTTTCTTAATTTCTGCAGTTTTTCTCCAAATTTCATAGCATATCCATCTCCTCTCCTTTTCGGTATGATTAAAGTATAGTTCTTTGTCTCATTTTATCTACCATCCAGACCTTGCAAACCTGTAAACCGGAGTTGTCAAATATGCTGCTTCTATTGAATACCGCATAAATCAGGATATTCTATCCTATTTTTGAGACGAAGCGATGACCTGCCTGAGCTGCTCTAAATCCTGTTCATCCGGATGTGAAACTGCCCTGTCAAAATTTTCTATCATAGCATCAATATTCGGAACTGGCAGTGGACTATTCTTCATTTTCATATAACGCTCTCTCACGGAATTTGGCATTTTCCCCTGACACATATAGCTTCCACGCAAAACATTACTGTGATCAAGATTTTTTTCTACCTTTTTCAGAATCTTATCAAAGTATTCCGAATCCACTCCGAACCCGGCTGTGCCGAACAAAAATACTTCTTTGCCTTTGATTTTTTTCAAAAAAGTTCCTATCTCAGCGTTACAATGTCCCTTGTCCGTCCAAAATCCAACATAATAACAATCTGCATCCAAAGGAGCTGTCTCCGGAGAACCAAAATATTTTATTGTTTCTTCCGGAAGGACATTACGGATCTCATCAGCTAATTGCTTTGTATTACCTGTTTTACTACTGAATACAACTGCATTTTTCATATTTTTAATTTCATGCAAACATTCTTTTTCCATCCTTTTGCCTCCATAAAATCCAGCTTACAAATCCATTTTGATTTGCATAGGCACAGTATAGCATAATTACCGTGCCTATGCGATAACTTTACTGCTTCTTTCGATACGAACTCATTTTTTCCGCTGGCACTTCCGGATAGAAGTAAGTAAGAATTATTGCTTTCGGAACACCTGCCGCAAGTGCTTTCTTCACTTCCTCCTTCTGCTCCGCTGTATATGACCAGTGCATCATTCGGTTTGTGATTGTATCCTCCCACTTCGGCTTCTCCCTTTCAGGATTTCTTACAGGCTTCTCTCCTCCATTGGTACTGTCGGAGTTCTCCGCTTTCTGCGACTCATCGGCATATTCAAACTCATTTGCCTGCTCCCTGTCGATTTTCGCCTTCTGCTCTGCCTCATCCTGCATGGAAATTCTTCTGCTTAATTCCTTATCCCCAAGCAGCATAAACTGCTCATAGGTCAGTGTGTCAATATACACATTTTCGCCCTTATCCCTCATTTTTTCATAATGCTTAACGGCTTTCTCTGATAAAATTTCAAATGGCGGTCCAATGATCCGGTCTGTTTCCTGTGTGTTATGAACATACGCTTTTCCTTTTCCATCCGCTGTCTGATTGAACATCGGGTGATTGAATGGTACAAATTTGTTGTCCATGATAGGATCAAAACCACGGATAAAAATAATACATTTCTTATTATCCAGCTTTCTTACCTCATCGGGTGTAAACAGTTCCCTGCCTAAAACATCATAATTTCTTGACGAGCTTCCCTGCCTCCCCTTTGTCTCTCCGCTTGATTTTTTATCAATCGTGCCTTTTCCAAGCAGTTCCGAGACATACTTGTGCGTACTCTGCTCATTGCCTCCAAGATAGATGAAAGTATCGCAGTTGCCTGGAATGGTTTCCCAAGTATCCTTGAAAAGTGCCTTTAACTGGGCAAAGTTCTGTATGATGATAATACTGGAAATCTCCCTGCTTCGCATTGTAGAAAGCAGCGAACAAAAATCATCCGGCAATGCGACATTTGAAAATTCGTCTAACATAAAAGTTACATGAATCGGGAGTCTGCCGCCGCAGTTAAAGTCAGCCTGATAGTACAGTTCCTGAAATATCTGTGTATAGAGCATACCGATAATAAAGTTATAGGATTTATCACTATCCGGGATGACACAAAACAGTGCCGTCTTTGTTTCCCCATCTCCATTGACTCCAATCCCTATATCGGACAGGTTCAGTTCATCCTTAGAAAGAAGTCTAAGCACCTGCTTATTCTCAAGAAATGCAAGTCTTGAGTTGGCACTGATAATAATGGAACGGACGGTATCTCCGGCTCCCCTCATACATTTGTTATACTGCTTTACCGCAGGGTGATTTGCTCCAAGTGGGGAACTCTCCTCCAGAAACTTCATACGGACATCCAGCTTTGATGCTTTTCCCGGCTCTGTCACTTCCGCTTCTCCAAGAAGCTTCAATACTGTCTCAAAGTTTCGCTTCGCTGGTTGTACCTCCAGCCACACATAATAAAAGATGGACTGTAAGAATAACCCTTCTGCTTTCTCCCAAAACGGATCGCTCGGTGTGGAACCCTTTGGAGTCGTATTACTGATAAGGTTTGTAATCAATTTTACCACATCCGTTTCTTCTCGGATATAAGAAAATGGATTATAACAGTCTGATTTTTCCATCTCTAACAGATTGATGACTTTTACATTGTATCCGTTATCCTTTAACATCTGCCCGCAGCTCCTTAGTATCTCGCCCTTTGGATCGGTACAGATAAAAGAACAGTTATGCGGCATCTGCATCAGATTCGGCTTTACTTCATAAAAGGTCTTTCCTGCTCCGGAACCGCCACAGATAAGGATATTTCCATTAAGTTTGAGTCTTCTGAAATCCAGCGACATTTTCACATTCTGGCTGAGTATCCGGTTGAAATTTTCATCCTTATCCGCCAGTATCTTATTGACCTGCTTCGGATTTTCAAATCTTGCTGTACCATATTCTTTGCCGGGCATATAGTTTCTTTGGCTGGTGTAATACATAATAATAGCCATTGCATAGATACCTAATGCAATGGCTACTGCGTTTACTGTATTTGAATTGTAATAATTGGCAAAAGGGACTGCACACACTTCATTGAACCTGTTCACAAATTCATGAAAAGCAATCCCTTCTGTCCATGCACCATTTATCAGATAACCAAGATACCCGGATAACACTGCACCCACTAAAATAAATATCAGTGACGGTTTTTTCTTCGTTGTCTGCATAGGCTCCTACCTCTCTTTTCTGGTAGTAACTGTTTTCTTCTTTGTAGTCTTTTTCTGTTCTTTCTGAACCTTTTCATATCGCTCCCTGACAGATGATTCTACCTTATCATAATGCGTATAAAGTTCGTCTCCCTTTTTCGTAGTTACCACACGGTTCTGCTCATCATAGAGTTTGTAATCCTTGCTGGTATCAAGGAATGTGAGCATTGTCTTTCCATTATGGATATCCATAACATTCTCCTTACGCAGCCACACATATCTGGCATCTTTTCCCCATGTTCCCGGAACTCTGGTTTTTACCGCATGGTCATTTTCTTCTGTAATAAGTTTTTTGCTGATCGTAACATCTGACAGGTCTGTATTCTTTGATGCAGATATTGCCCTCATTCTGTCTGCAAGGCTCTGGTATCCTCTGATACGGTTGGTGAAAGCCTCCTTATCCATCATTACCTTATGCGTTCCATCCTCACTCCTGCCGCCAAGCACTCCGATCGTTTCAAGCTGTTTTATTACATTTTCTGCCTGTTCCCCATTGATGCTGAAATTTTCCCTGACCTGATCCACACTGATAGACTGTTTTTCCATAGCAAACATTCCCACTTTTTCAATGAGTCCGTCTATGGCGGAATTGACCTTATCCCCTTCTACCGTGTGGCTTTTTTCGTTTCCCTGCTGTTTTCTCAAAAAATCCATCAGCTTGCCGAGGGACTTTTCATCTCCATTCTTCAGATAGTCATCAAAGGTGGCAATCCTGCCAAATTTCAGCTTCTGTATCATCATATTCACACGGGGAACTGCCTCTGTATGAAAGATGACCTCACTCATACCGTCTGTCTTGTTACAGTCTGGAAGAACCGAATACAGGATTCCGTATTTCTTTGCCATTCTCTCAACCTTTCTCATATCTTCCGTTTTAAACTGCAATACCTGCAAATCCCCGCCCTTTAAGAGCAGCTTTCTCATAGATGTTTTTCCCAACGACTTTTCATAATCAAGCATCCCCTTTAAAAAGTCGATTGCCTTCTGCATGGCGGCAATACCGCCACTGCCTACTTTCATAGCAATCTCTATCCCGTCATATGCGACACGGATAATCTGTACCGCTTCCTGAATTTCCTCTGCCATTATCGCACCTCCGCTTTCTCTCTTATTGTTGTCCTTATTTCTTCCGCCTTTGTACTGCGGATTTCCTCTGCTGAAACATCAATACCATATGCTGTTAAAATATCAGACAGATGACTGATTGCTTTTTCCTCCTCTATCCGGTACATCTCAAGTGCCACAAGCAGGTTTTCGACCTGTTCCACCCACGCAGGCTTTATATCGTACTTTGACCTGTATGTGACCATAATCTCCTCGGACTGTACCTTATCCGTGGAATGTGCCAGAGCTTCGATCAGGGAAATCGTATCTTCCTTACTGCCGCTTCGGAAAGCAAACTGCACCACAAAGTTTTTTTCTTCTTCCGTGAACTCGTGTTCTACACCGTTCATCCCTGTTACCGCCTCATTGACTACTGCTAAATTCATAAGTACCTCCTAACCTGCCATACTGTTTTCAAGCACGGCAATCTCAATAATCTCTTTCATCTTTTCTGCTGAGACATTATTATTGATAAGTTCCACAAGCTGCCCTTCTGTCAGTCCCTTTTCTATGGCACTTTTTATCTGGACAAGCTGTGCAGGCACAAGATCACCGCTTGCAACCAGCTTTACAATGTCGGCTCTTGACTTCTTTTTAAATGAAAGTCTGGCAAAAAGTGCCGCAATACCACCATTTGATTTTCTTTCTGTACGCTCAACTGGAAGATGCTGGATTACACGCCCGGCAGAGTCCGTAACAGGTATCTGATAATACACGGGTATTCCATTGTACATAGGTGGCACTGCCTGTGAATCTGCAAGTGTTTTCACTGTTTCCTTATTATCAGTAGCTGCCAAAACCTCTGACGGTCCAGCCTTTTCCTCTTTTTCCGCAACCTTCTGATCATCAGATGCCGCACTCATAATCTTATCCTCAAGAGATTCTATCCTGTCTCTCATACGCTCCATCTCCTTGTCCTTATGCTCAATGCTATCTCTTAATCTTGCAATCGTGCTGCTTGCCTTATTAAGTTCATCCTGCTGATGGCTGATAATTCCATCCTTGTCCTCATTTTCCTTTACAAGCCTTTCCGTGACTTCCTTATCTTCCTTTAATACTTCAACATCGGATAATTTTTTATTAAGGGCATCGTATCTTTCCTCCTGATAGTTGATTTTCTCCACTACCATTTCCATCTGTGCAATCAGTTCTTTCACATACTCTGAGTCCTGCGTATACTGCTCCGCAGCCTTTGAAAGCTGTGCCAGAACTTCTTCATATAATCTTCTCATCACAACGGGCTTCTCTCCCCTTGCCACAGCTTCCTGTATGGTTTCAACCGGAACTCCCTTTTCATAAAATTCCAGTGATACCTTCATCTGATTGCCGGAGAGCTTATTATTGTGAAGGATATTAAAAAGTTCCTCCGGAATCCCCTTATGCAGACCTTCCGATAACACTCTCATCTGTCCGATGTTAAAATTCTTATCCAAATACTTTTCCGTCTGCTCCTGCGTAAGTCCATCCTCAAGATCACTTTTTACAAGCCCGTACACCTCATCATCGAAATTCATTTCTTTTCTCAATGACTCAATATATCTGGCAATCTGCATATTGCTTAACGGCTTGTCATTCAGATTTTGTTCCATATGCTCCTCCTAACTGCGTAAAAAAACAGCCTATCTTACTGGCTGCTCTTTTCTGTCTCTTATAATCTCTCTGTTGTATTCGGTCTTTCTTCCATCTGAAATACTGTCCGGGATCATGCTGTTTAATATTGCCTTACCCGTATTCAGTTCCCTGCATACAACCTTTTCTCTCGCACACACTTCTGAATACTCCTCTTTGTAATGTCTTCTTAAAGCCTGCACTTCCTCAAGCGAATATCCCTGTGCCTGTAATTCCTGCTCCAGTGCCACCCACTTCCTATGCTCATCTTCAAAGAAGATATCTCCAAGCCTGTATGACTGCTCTGCTGGCTTTAAGTTTTCCATCTCATCAGCCGCAGTAAAAAGTTCCATGCTCCTTTCCCTTGCTTTATAAATCCGGCTCTTTTCTGCCGAAGTCTCTTTTTTCTTATCCGTAAGAGAAGCTATCGTCCCCACAAGTTCTTCTGCTGAATGGATATTATGCCTTGCAAGGAACAAATACTGTTCCTGCAGCTTGTGCATTTTACGGATATCCTCCCTGTACTTCCATACCTGACTGTATGGTCTTTTTTTGAGTTTTCCCACCCGGTACAGCTTCGCATAATGCTTTTTCTGAAGTCCTGACAAGCCTGCCCTGCGGTATCTTTTAACTCTGCACTTTACAATGGAAACTTTCGGTATATCCTGTTTACTCTTATAAAACGCAATATCCTCTTTTACAATCCTGTCCCGGATTGCTTCCTCACAATACATATCCCCAAGAGATTTGCACCTTCTGAACCTTGTCATACCCTGTGGCTTGATTGCCAGATGTTTTCCCTGCTTTATCTGATATCCCTTTTCAGACAGCAGTTCGAGAAATTCCTCATAGTCCTTCGCCTGCAAAATACAGGCATCCAAGTCTCTTTTTATCATATCGGACCATACAAAATTACCCTCCCTGTACTCACTCCATTCCTTATAGCTTTCGTGCTGCCTCTCCTTTTTCTCATCATCCACATCAATAATGGAGAGTCCATATTCCTGACACAGCCTGTTCGTGATAGGCTGGATATACTTTGCCCAGTCCCCTTTTTCGTAACGGTACTTTTTACCGTCCACAAAACTCACGCTGTTAAATACGATATGGGAATGAACATGGGCTGTATTATCGTGTACCACAAACACCGCTTCGTATGACTTACCAAGATATTCCTCCACAAATTTCTGTGTAATTTCAAATGCCGTATCCGGATTTACCTCATTTTCCTTAAAGGAAAGTATGATATGATACCCCTGACGCTTATCAATTTTTCCAAAATTACGCTTGGTTTCCTTCATCTGCTCAAATGCGGTATCGACCTGACAGTTTATTGCACCCACCAGTCTGCCATCCTGTGTTTTGTCCGGGTTCATCACATAATCAAGTGCCCGCTTTAAATGTTTTCCGTGAAAATGCCCGCCACAATCTTTCATATTAAGGATTTTACTGATTGCCAATCTGCACCACCGCCTCATTTACTTTCTTGTTCAGTTTACGCATATAGGCAACAAGCTGTGTTTTATCCTCTTTGGAATAAAGTCCTGCATTGTTATTGAATACGATCTGATTGATATTGATTCCAATACGGTTCACTTCATTGATAAGCTCTTTTAAGAGTTCCCTGACTTCCGGGTAATCATTCGGTTTCTGGCTGATGAGCAGTCTTAAATAATCTGCTTCACACATTCCGCTCTCCCCTGCCTTTTTTGCAAGCATTTCTGCCTCCTGCGGCATAAGACGGAGCGTTTTCCTGATACAGTGGATTTTATCTGCCATACGCTCACCTTCCCCTCTTATCTGTACTGTAATCCTTTATTCCTTGTGCTATCGTGGCTGCCGCCTTTTCCAAATCACCCTTGCCCTCCAGATTACTGATAAACGCTTCCACCAGTGCCGTTGCAACAGCATCAATCTCCTTTGCATGACTGGTTTTATCAAATAATCGGTCTAACACCCTCTCATCTGCCTTTAAACTGTCATACTTTTTCTGAAATTCGCAATATTCCTGAAAATCTTTCGGATCATCTTTCTTTGCCTCTGCGTGAAGTATCAGATCATAATTCCACTCACACACCTTATCAATCACATCATCTATCGGAAATGGCTCTATCTCACCGTTTTCCTCTGCCATATCCTGTCTGTACATCTTCCCCTCTGCATCCATTCCGATTGCATAATCATGTCCTTCCATATAATTAAGAAGAAGTGCAGCATCTTCTATCGAAGGGTTGATTTGCTTATCATATACTTCTGCCCAGGCAATCAGTTCCTCTGGTTCTGAAAAAAGTGTTATTTCCCTGTTCTCTGCCACCTTGCACCTCCTTATCCGTGTTTCGTAGATATTCACTATGGCTCCAGTCACCGGTAAGTCCCCGGCGACTGCTAGATACGCATTAGAGACATCTCTGTCCTAATGCCATCTAGTTAGGGGAACATTCCCCTAATACCCCTGCCAAATATAGAGTGGTGGCACTTTGTTCCACCACTTTTGAATAAAACCACCGCTTTGTTCCACCATTTCCGGTAAAAACCACCGCTTTATGCCACCACTTTTTATAATTTATATTCATAGGAAAAAACAGCATCGGAAAGTGGTGGTACTTTGTTCTATCACTTTTTGAAAAAACCACCGCTTTGTTCCACCATCTTCCGTAAAAACCACTGCTTTTTACCACCACTTTTTAATGGCACTGTCCGGCTATGGTCATCTGCTCCTTTTTCTGATCTGCAAGATTAAGTTTTGTTGCAACAAGCCATTCATTGTAATCCTTATAGCCTGCTGGTGGCGGACAGTCCTCAACCTCATAGCCCAGTCCATAGTATTTTCCCATAAGTTCTGCGGCTGCTTTCCTGCCCGGTGAATCCCCATCAAGGCAGAAACGGATAAAAGAAATCTGTGGGTGTTCCCTGAGAAAAGTTGCAAGCGGGGCATCTGCAAGCATTCCAAGAGCCAGCTTATTTGATTCATGGTCGGCAAATATATCCACATAGCTCATAAGGTCGATTGCTGCCTCGAATACAACAAGCTCTGTACTGTTTACATTCACCACATTAAATCCATAGTTCTTATCATTCCCCTCCACATCACACTTGAATGGTTTTCCCTGTTTATCAAATACACCACGCATACTTGCAAATCTGGTTACTCCATTCTTGTCATTTCCTTTAAAGACAATATTGTGATAATGCCTGCTCTCATATATGAGATTTTCCTTTAAAAACAGTTCTATCACTGCCTTACTGATTCCACGCTCATTGTTAAGATAGGATATCAGGTAGGAATTATCCCCTGCTGGCTGCGGAAGCACAAAAGGCTTTCTTTCCTGTGGCTGTTTCTTTGTGACCTGATGAACAAGCGGCTGCTTTCCCGTGCTTTCAATTCTCCGGTATCCGGCAAAATCCAAGAGCCAGAATACAGCCTCTTTTACACTCATTCCGCCAAATACACGGAGGAAATCTATCTGTGAGCCGCCATTATTTCCCTTATCAAACTGCCTTGACCATCTGTACCAGTGGCTTCTGTCATAGATACGGATTGAGTCCATTTCCTTTAAGGTGTGATATTTTCCAATCCTCTTTACGGTATAACCGAGACTTTCTGCAACGGCACAAAGATCTACGCTCTTTGCTATGGCAAGTTCCTCCTCTGTAAATCTTCCTTCCATACTCTCACCTTGCCTTTCCCTGCTCTGCCACAAGCGGTGACTTAATATCAAGGTTCCTGTAATCCGTACTGAGTGTAATTCTTGGATTATCAATCATTCCCTTTTCCTTGAAACTGAAGAAGGCACGGTTATCCCCTCCCACGATGATATGATCCAAAAGAGGGATTCCAATAAGCTCACACAGCTTATTCATACGGTCCGTCATCATCGTGTCTGCCTTGCTGGTAAATATATTTCCCGACGGGTGGCAGTGGATCAACATCATACTGGCAGCATTACTTAAAATACTTGACTTAAATAATTCTCTTGGGTGTGCCATTGCTTCATTCAACGAACCCACACTTGCAAAATGCACATTAATAGGCTTTAGGTCGGAGCTGAGATTTACAACACACACCACTTCCCTGTCGAACTGGCACATACATTCTCCCATTACGGCAGCTACTTCTTCCGGCTTGTTAAAGGACTGCTCCGAATAAATCGGAGCCTCCTTTACAAGCCTTATGGATACAACATCAAGTTTGAAGTCGTTCTTCTCTGTCACAGGAATCCGCCTCCTCTCCAAACTCAATACGGATAATAAAGTCACCTTTCTGGCTGTTTACAAGAGCAATCAGTTCTTCTACGGTAAGTTCCTGCTCCATAACTGCCTCCTATCTCGCCTTTTCCTTTGCGTCATATACAAGCTGCGGCTCTGCCACGATACCGTCCAGTCTCTTGTTCGGTGTATCCGTTGCAAGTGTGAGTTTCCTTAAATCTTTATCATAGTGATACACCTGATTGGAAAGTCGTTCTTCCAATGCCACCTTCTGCATATTCACCTCTGCCACCATCTGTGCAAGCTCCTCCGGTTCGGTCAGCTCAGTAGACACCGCAAGAACTTCGTGCACACTTGAAGGCAGGATATACAGATCACTTTCAAGGTTTTCTGCCAGTTCGTGAAGCTCATTCTCATAAAGCATTGATACTGCACCGTCAATTCCCCTGTTATTGGAGATTATCCACAGAGTCTGCTCCGGTGGAACTTCCCTGATCATCATCTCTGCTATCTCCTCCGGCATCCCGTCACTTAAAAACATCTCTTTCATAACATCATTCATATTTCTTATTCTTGGCGGTAAGATTCTTCTTGTGTTCTCAGCCGCATATTTAAAAAGCTGCTCCTCATTCATTCCAAGTCTTTCCGCAAGGCTGTTCGTAACCTTTATACTCTGAATACTTTCAGTATCCGCATTTACCACAAGTTTATAGATAATGGAAAGATCCTGAAATTCTCTATGTGGCACCTGCTCCAGAAATGACTTGTTCTGTTCCGTATTGATAAGCTGGAATACTACCTTTTCATCTGCATCTTTGTATAAGCTGTCAACATCAACAACTTGCGGTGTCTTTGCAAACTCCATTGCCATAAGGTCACATGCCGCCATCAGTGTTTCCTCCAGATCACCACAGCTCTGATATTTCTCATACATATCGTTGATATAAATAGTAGGAGAAATAGTAGTATCTTCCCCTCTAATATTGATAGCATCATATGTCATATTTACCTTTTCCGCAGGTCTAACTATAAGCTCCATACCTTTAAAACTGTCGGGCATATAGTCCATAAACTTTTCTTTTACTACTTCCTTAAAAATCTCATAATTCATCATATCTGCTTATCCTCCAAATAAAAAAAGCGGGGGAACATAAGTCATTGGCTTACATTCCCCCGCAAGGTTGATCGTTTTTATTTTCTCTTTGATATACCCGTCAGCTCATTCCGGACAATCCCGTATTCTGTGCATTTTAACCTCCTTGATTATAACAATTTCTTAAATTTAAAGAAATACTTCACAAGTCTTCTGTTTTTCCTGTAAGCAGGAAAGAAGCCTTTTACCTCCATAGTCTCACCTCCCCTCAAAATGTTCCCATTCTTACGAATGAAAGAAATACTCTTGCTATCAGACAGAATAGAAGAAGAACTAACCTGACAAGTCCCAAGAACAGCTTTAATGCTCCAAGAACAATTTTCAGCATCCACTTGAGTATCTGTAAAACAGCGGTTCCTACGGCTCCTGCAATTCTTCTCATAATAATCAATCTCCTTTCAACATCCATCCCATTGCCAATCCTGCAACATCTGAATCATTCATAACATCTTCTTCCGGCTGTTCTTCCATATCTTCCTGTGGGTTTGCAATCACTACCGGCTGGCTGTTCTTCACTCCCGCCAAAGCTCCCCCAAGTAAAGAAATGACCTCTTTTCTTGCCTCACTCATTGCAGAATACTCAATTTCCTTTTTTATCTTTTCTATCTCGTCCCTCGTTACAAACTGTTCATATCTCTTTTCCTCTTTGGAGGGAATATCATCCTCTCCATAGTGGTCAATATAAAACTCACAGGCTTCAATCAGGAACTGATTCTTTGACTTATATATCTTTGGATTAAGCCCCTTTATGACCTCATTGATTTTAGCGTGTTGAGGATTGAGCAGATTCAGTCGGAATGTGCTCTCCATAATATGCCTTCGTGCCATATGACTACCCCCTATGCAAGTCTCTTAGCAGTTTTCAGTCCCATAATGGCAAGCTGTTCATATCCTCTGGCATTTGCCTTTACATCAAGGATATAAGAGATATTCTTTGCTTCGTGATTGCTGAAATTCTTCATTACCACTGCCCCGCCACCTACAAATACAATCGGTGTAGTTTTAAGGTTATAACTAAACTCACGGATTGAGTTATATACCTTTTCAACAAAGTCCTCTATCTCAGCCTTGATAATCGCAAGGTATTCATCATCTATATCAGACCTGCCATATCGCATAATATTCTGGATTTCTGTTTCATCAACTTCCCCGTTGAGCTGTCTTACACACTGCTCATTGATAGAACGCATACAGGTAATAAGTCCTCTCGGCACGGTAACACACTTTGATTCGTCCGGTGACTTGTTAATCACGGGCATAATATCTATTGTCCAGCTACCGATATCAACAACCAGCGTTTTCTTTGCCATAGTCGGTATCTTGTCAACCACTGCCGCATAGCACTGTGGGAATACCGCCACATCGTCAATCTCAATATGGTATGCTTCATTTTCATATCTGAAATCAACACGCTTATTCTTGGTCAGGTATTTAATAAAGTTATTTCTCTCTGCTCCAAATCGGGTAAGTGGAAGTCCTACTGCAAGAAATACCTTTGCATCTGACAATCCTCTTTTCTTCAATTCCTTTGCGACTGCTGCCAGTGTCAAAAGATAAAAGCTGTCATCTTCAACCTTTGTATCTTTCACTTCCTGCCTTACTGTTCCAATCTTGTAATACTTACCGTCGTACTCAAGAACATCTCCAAAAAGTGCCGGAGTAGTTGTAATCTCCTTTACCCCTGTGACAAATACCTGAGTTACGGTTTTCATCATTGACCAGCCGTGATCAATTCCTATTACTTCTAACTTGTTATTCATTTTTCTGTTCCTCCAAATCTTACTAATTTTGTTCATACAGCTACCCGTACCTTTCGGTTTGTGTTTCTATCCTATTTTCCTTGTCTCTGAAATATCTGCCAGCGATTTATATTCGATCACACTCTGCTCTTGCTTTCATAAGACAATACTTCCATATACAGCCACCTCTCTTTTTGCGAGATGACTTACATTCAGACCAAATCAGCTTCTTTTCTGCCATCTCCTGCTCATTTCCAATAAAAAAGGCAGGACAAACAGCCGGATACACTTTTCAGTGCAAAGCTAATTTAGTCCTACCTAAAATTATTACTATTCAATTTTCACCTCTCTTGGGTACACAAAGCACACTCAGCCCATGAATCTGAACTGCTCTATGTAATGGTCATATTTCGGATTGATATGTCAGCGCTGCCCTATCCTGTACCGATTTAAAGGTATAAAAATAAGGACTAAATTAGTTCCAACCCCTTGATTTTACTGGGTTTCTTCTAACTTGTCCCAATTATAACTCAAGCACCGATGAATACAATGTCATATTGTTCCATATTCTCCACACTGCCGGAGATAGCAGGACGGGCATCCGGATCATTCATCTCAATGGTAGTGCGGCTGTTATTATCATTGTAGTCAAGATCTGCATCGGTGTAAGGTTCTTCCGGAACAATCTCATAAATATCCGCATTCAGACCGTTTGCTATATGCTCTGCCACGCCCTTTGTAGTTCCCGTTGCAGAAAAGTAGGCAACCAAAGCTTTATGATTCTGTACATCCTGATTGTCCGTATTCTCCATATCTGTACCGTTTTCCGCAGATTCAGTATCAGCTTTGCTTTCCACAGAAGTATCTTCTGTAGACGGCTGCTCTGTCTGGCTTGCAGAGTTTCCGCAAGCTGCAAGTCCCAAAATCATAGTCAAAGAAAGTAAGATAGCGATTGCTTTTTTCATTATAAATACCTCCATCATTTTTTATTCTGCCAGAGAAAAGATGACTTCTTCCTCATTGTCAAGATTGTTAAATACCGAAAGATCAGAAGTGACTCTGCCAATAGGGATAACATCTACCGAAAGAATCGGATTGTCTGTCTGCGCATAGAAAATGGCCATATTATGATGTGCCTCGCAATAGGTAATGTCACCATTCTCAAAATTCTTCTGACCGCCTTCCAAATGCTCCGGATAGAACTCAACTCCTCCATAGTATTCTCTGCCACCGTAACCCACCATGGAAATTGTCAACGGAAAATATGTTTTGATTTCTTCTGCCAGTTCTGTATCGTATAGGACTCCATCTAAACTAACTTCACCAACCGTAATCTTGATAGGAGTCCCTGTTTGTACTTCAGATTTAGATATTCCTATATCTGCAAGCCATGATGAAACGGTATCCTGTGCGTTTGGAACATCTTTTGCTTCAATCGCAATACCCTCTAAAGAAACCGCTGCATGGCTTGCTTCTGCAATAGTCTGATAACTGTTACCTGCACCATAGCCATCATGGGTACAAAATGGGATAACTGTTTTCCCGCTTAAATCATACTCCTTCAAAAAAGACAGTACTGCCTGCGGAACATCTGTTGCCCATACGGGATAGCCAATAAATACCGTATCGTAAGCGGAAATATCCAGATTGCTTTCTTTAAGCTCCGGCAAATAATTACTACTCATTTCATCATGGTTTACATCCCGCAATTCATCAAAATCTGCCGTATAAGGAGTAACCGTTTCAATCCGGTGCAGATCTCCGCCCACATTCTCCGCTATCATATTAGCGACATACTCTGTTGTACCATAACGGAAATTATTATCCACTACAATACTTGCCGAAGTTGTGGCATCCACATCAGAGGGATATTCTGTATTGCCCCAGCGTGAAAAATAGACGATTAAAGTGTTATTGGCCGATTGTTCGCTTTCTGTGCTTTCAGATTCTAAAACTGCATTAGACACTGAAACGCTATCTTGCTGAGAAGATGGACTTGTGGTTTGTCCACTGCTCTCCTGCGATGGATCTGCGCTACTGCTGCAAGCAGTCAGCATAAAAAGCAGAGAAAAAACGAATAGAATAGATGGAAATTTTTTCATAATTACCCCCATTTAATTTGTCACTTCCTTTTATTGTTATTTTTTTATTTTACAGATCATATAATCGATTGCGTCAAGTGACTGTTGCTTTTCATGTACCTCATCAAGCAATTTGTACCGATATTTTCGCAACATCCTTATCTGCATTTCTTGATCTTCACATCCTGAAATTTTTGCGATTTCTTCTTTGCTTAATCCGGCGTTTATAAGGGACTCATAATCCGGTTTCATGAAATGGCTCTCCCTCCTAAATAAAAATGTAGGTGTTGAAATTGAAGCTATCTGCTTCATCTCTACACCTACATTATAATTTTGTGCTTATATTATATCAAATACCTAGTTTTTATGGCTTATCAATGCCTAAAAAGCATTGAATATGTTTGATGAATTTTGTGGTTGCTAAGCTAAACGGCTGACCACGTTTCCATGCTAATACACTTGTTGCTGCAAGTGGCGGATCAAGCGGTCTGAATGTAACCTTTGATTGATCCCAGAAGGATACAGCCCCTTCAATCACCAATGAATATGCCAATCCTCCATTCACCATAATTGCGCTGTTCGTACTTAAATTGCTGGTAAAAACAATATTCAGTTTCTCGTAGTAGTTGCCAAACCAACTTGCCAACTCACTCTGCACATTCATACGTCTTGGAAGAATCAAAGGCAGTACAGACAAATCTTTTGCAGTTACCGTTTCTTTCTTGGAGAGTGGATCATCCGATCTCATCAGAACCACCCATTTTTCCCTTATATTCAAGCGAATAAACTCATATTTTTCCATATCAATCGGCTCAAGAAGCAAACCAATATCCAGTAGTCCCTTATCCATTTGTTCCTTCACCAAATCTGCTGTGGCTGTAAAAATGTCAAAAGTAACACGGGGATATTTCTGACGAAAGGACTCAATTATTTTAGGAAGAAGTTGTACAGCAGCAATTTCTCCACACCCAATGGAAATTTTACCTTCCACCTGTTCCTCTTGCTCCACTAATTCTTTTTCTGTCTTATCTACAAGCTGCAAAATTTCTTCCGCACGACGGCGAAGAAGTATTCCTTCATTTGTCAATTTGATTTTCCGTGTCCCTCTATCAAACAGCTTTACACCAATATCTTCCTCCATCTGTGCAAGCTGACGTGAAAGCGTCGGCTGCGTGATATGTAAAACTTCTGAGGCTTTTGTGATACTTTCTTCCCTTACTACAGTCAGAAAATATCTAAGAACTCTAATTTCCACGAAAAACACCTCCCAAATTCATCATGCTTAATAAGTATATTTTAACGTATCTATACTCGAAAGGCAATAAAAAACATCTGCTCATCGTATGCTTACCGGTAATGTAATTTTATGTAAAACTTGATAAACTCGTCTTTACCTCTTCTGTAGGTTCGACTATGATATATAAGATGCTGTGGATTGTTTTTTCCTCCTACCACTTGATGGTTTCAGAAAGGCTACAACCACAGTCTCTTTGTATATTTGTTAATCAGTTAGATACCGCATGACGGTTTATTTAGAACGAGGTTACAATCGCAAGGAGTTCCAGTGTTTCTAAAACAGCATTAATACATTTCAAAGGAGATTTTTTATGATTTATGTAGGAATTGGTGTTGCAAAAGATAAGCATGATTGCTTTATCACAAATTCAGATGGAGAAGTGTTATTCAAAGCATTTACTATCCCTAACAACTTAGATGGTTTTAACAATCTGTATCAAAAGATTGAATCCGTTATGGAAGATATATCAAAAGTAAAAGTATGACTGGAAGCCACTGGACACTCAATTACAATCTTAGGATGTAACGCAGAAAATAAGTCCTACGATAACCTTCTATTCTATATTCTGCTGCCGAAATGTGTCCCCAAAGAACACAAGCCGAATCCCATATTTTTTATTCAAATCCAATGTTAGCATTATTTTGAACTGCCATTTATAAATTCCTTTCTATTAGCAACTTGCTATATTTATCTGCACATGTTTCTTCATTTCGCAATATCACTATCGCTCTATTTCCACAATATCATCAAAGCCACATTTCAATTCAACACATATCCTTGCCAGAATATCTAACGATACTTGTTGATCGTTGTTCATTTTGGTAAATGTACTTGGTGCTATCTGTGTTTTCTTTCTCAACTCAGTTTTCGTCATATCCTTATCAATTAACAACTTCCATAAAGGTTTATAAGTTATTTTTACTTGATTTTCTGACATGTTATTTCCTCCGATTATCACGTCAAATAGTCCTTTTATCTTAATTTTTATTATATCATCAGTTTTTCGCTTATGCAATTATAAATTTTGAGTTCTCGAAATCGCGCATATGATTATCCATGAAAAAATTGAGCAGAGGAATCACCTTCCTCTGCCCCTATTCCACATCTTATCTTCCGCCTTATTAGCATCTCTACCAATACTCTTATCATAAACCTTCTGAAACTCTTCAAAAAGCTCATCCCCATCCAGCTTTATCTTCAACCTTTTCATTACTTCCGAGAACAACCTTATGCTACCGCCTACATCGGCAATATCAAATCCGAATATATCTGCCTTAACAGAATCACTGACATTCTCGTAACCACCAAGTTCTGATATTCTCCTGACAATCCAGCTAACTTTGTCCACTGGCTCATTTTCTTTAGTTTCCACATATTCACCTTTATCTGTTACATCAGTCATACTTTCGCCAACTCTTGTCACATTCACATTAGACGAATTATGAATCTCTGGTGTTCCTATGCCCTCTAAATCAGTCTGTTGTTTTCTCGCACTATCAGCTTGCTCTTTCTGTCTGCCTATTTCATTCTGATTATTGTTAGGATTCATTACCTCAATATTTACATCAGGCTCAATAAATACTGCCGTTGCTTTCTCAACCTCAGTATCCTCTTCCATCCCCGGTATCTCAACATCCCTGTCTGCAACGATTTCTTCTTTCCCTGTCACCGCATAATAAGCCGTATACAAATCTTCTTTTATAATGTCATCAGCAAGCTGT
>OGRJ01000291.1_pt1 | contig 50049 bp, 48 predicted proteins | sample 1553411 | NCBI WGS metagenome assembly OGRJ01 (sample SAMEA2580084, study PRJEB22360) | human gut metagenome | biome: human gut; feature: human-associated habitat; material: faeces | place: Denmark | collected 2008/2010
CACAGAAAATGGAAGAGCAGGATCTCTATTTGAATTCCAGTCCAGGATATTGGCTTCGCACCTTTGACCGCTGGGCAGACTGTGAGGAGTTTATCGGGTTCCCTCTGAACAATCCCTTGGAGAAGTCCAGCCTGCTGGAGACAGCCAACTACTTCGCCATCGCGCAGGATGCGGAGACCCTGAATGAAGAGAGCCAACGCCATTGCGCGGTTGCTTTGCAAGGAAATATTAAAGGCGAGCTGCAGCACGTGACAATAGATACCGGCTATCTCATGGGGCCGATCCGCATTCAAATGACAGTTTCGCTTTATCCGGAGGGAAGCGGCATGGAGCCCGGGACAGGGGGCAGCTGGAACGGGGAAGCGGAATTTGAAATTACCTCCGGTGTGACTGGTGAGGGTATTCCTTATACATTGGTGGTATCCGAGACCCCGGAAAGCGATTACTACAATGACTTTTCTAGTGCAGACGCCTATTTTGTTTTGAAGAACGGGCTTTATACCCTCGATGCCGTATCTCCGGGCAGGGACAGCGGAGCGGACGCGAAAGCTGCCCTGGAAGAGCTCCTGGCCCTCTTCTGAGGAAAGGAATGAAACCTTGCGGAACATCCAAATCGGTACGCTGACTTCGGTAGCCTTGAAGTCCTATCTGGCTTCACGGGGCATTGATATGGAAATCGGAATCAGGGAATGCAGGGAAATACACTATACCTGCCGTGGAAGAGCCTACTTCGCTATCGGTTTTCCTAATATAGCCGGTGGATATGAAATGCGCAGTCCGTACTACAAAGGGTGCATTGCACCTAAAGACATATCAGTGACCAACACCACAAAGACCACTTTGGCATGTTGCCTGTTTGAAGGCTTTATGGACTTTCTTTCTTATTTGACACTAGTAAAACAAGGAAAGTTGCTACCTCCATGCAGACAGCCGGATTTAATTGTGCTGAACTCGGTGAACAACCTGTCCAAAACTCTGTCCCGCTTGAAAGCATACAAGAAAATCTATTGCTTCCTCGACAATGACGATGCCGGACGAAAGGCGGTGGATCTGCTTCGGGAAATGAATACGGCTACGGTATATAATATGATGGAGGCGTTTTCTTATTATAAGGATGTCAATGACCTGTTGCGCGATAAGAAAAGGATGCCGTGAATTGACTTTAAACAAAAGAATCATATCCTACACAAGTTTATGTGCTGGATATTTTGTATTTTTGCCTAACAATTAGAACAATGGAACAAGAACGATTTAAAGAAATACTGGAAATAGGAGAAACCATTCGGGTGGAGTTTAAACGCTGTGGAAATGGCATTGAAAGCGATACCTATGAAACGGTATGCTCTTTTCTCAACCGTTTTGGCGGTGATATATTTTTAGGCGTGACGGATTCCGGTCGTGTTGTCGGCGTACCTGAAAATTCCGTATCTTCAATGATTAAGAATTTTATCAGTTGTGTCAGCAATTCGGATTTGATAACTCCTACTGTTTATTTGGAGCCCAGACCGCTTCTCTATGAGGGTAAAACCGTGATACACATTCATGTCAATCCAAGTGCAGAAGTCCATTCCTATAAAAAGGAGATATTCGACCGGGTGGATGATGCGGACGTACACGTGACCAGCACCTCACAAATAGCGATGATGTATATCCGTAAGCAAAGTATCTTTACAGAACGGAAGGTATTTCCATATATAAAAGTGGAAGATTTGCGACTCGACCTTTTGCCGACTATCAGACAAATGGCTGCTAATTCCGCTAACGGTCGGCATATTTGGCAAAAGACGGATGATATGGAGTTGTTACGCTCTGCCGGTCTGTTCGGTACGAATCATGAGACAGGAAAGCATGGACTGAATCTTGCAGCTGTATTACTGTTAGGTCGTGACGACGTTATAAAAGATGTGGCACCGGCTTATGAAACGGATGCTTTGCTTCGCCGAATCAATATAGACCGGTATGACGACAGGGAGATTGTATGTACCAACCTTGTGGAAAGCTACGACCTGTTGATGGAATTTGCCCAAAAACATTTGCCGGATCCGTTTTATCTTGAAAATGAACAACGGATAAGCCTGCGTGGAGTAATATGCAGGGAAATGGTATCAAACATACTCATCCACAGAGAATTTTCAAGTTCTTATCCTGCCAAATTCGTTATCGAGAATAACCGTATATACACGGAAAATGCTAACCGTGCCTCGTGGTCGGGTGAGATAACCCTAGAAAATTTTGAACCGAATCCCAAAAATCCAATCATCGCCTCCTTTTTCCGCAATATCGGATTGGCCGACAAACTCGGTTCCGGTGTGCGTAATATTTTCAAATACGCCAAGTATTATCAAGGTGGGCATCCCCATTTTTTTGAACAAGATGTTTTCCGTACAAGTGTTGAGTTTGAAAGTGAGACTATAAAAGTGGCAGATGCGACTATAAATGCGACTATAAGTGATACTGATGCGACTATAAACGCGACTATAAGTGAAGAGGATTTGCAGATGTTGAGACTTATTCAAGCCAAGCCTGACATCACCTATACGGAATTGTCCGAACAGTTGAATTTGCATCGTGCTACGGTTGCCAGACGTATCAAGAGCCTTGCGGAAAAAAGAGTTATATCGAGAATCGGTGCCAGAAAAACAGGTGCATGGAAAATTAATATATCTTTATAAGACAGAAACATAAGTAACCAAGAAACAAACTATCCCAATATTTTCGGGAAAAAGAGAATACCGCACTGACAAAATCCTGTTGATATGGTATTTTCTATTGCTTATTGATAACCAAATTAAGAATGAGAATTTAGGAGATTGTTAGTCAAATCATTTATAACTATGATATTTGGATGTTCTTCGCAAAAAAATGTATCTTTGTTATGGCAATTATGATTTATTCTTTTAGGAAGGAAATGGAATGAATTGACCAACTTGCAGTTATCTATTTTCACCTAAAATAAGAATAAAATGGATTTCGATAAAGATAAACTAATTTTAACACTAAAGAATGTTTAAGTTAATAGCAGTCAAACCACTAAAAGGATGTCGTGACTCAGTCTGTAAATGTCTGAAAACAGGAAAAATGTACTATTTTTGCAATGATTATTACATTACAGAAAATGGCATATGTTTGCGTGACGAGTACGTAAAACCGTTACCCAATGATTTCTTCTCGCTAGACACTAATTCCAAATTGCAAATAAATATTTCTGCTGTGGTTGGAATGAACGGTGACGGTAAGAGTACCCTAATAGAATTAGTAATGCGTTTAATTAACAATTGTGCAAAGCACTATAGATTAACAGACAAAGATAACTTATTGCGGATAGATGGAGTGAAGGCTGAATTGTATTATCTGCTTGATGACGCAGTTTACTGTATAAGAGAAGTTGAGGAAAACAATTATACAAGCCTATTGAAATATGCAGATGTGAGTGATTCTAATGCCCGACAATGGAATAAACAGATGACTCCGGTCAAGAGTGTTAGTAAAATGAATGAACTATTTTATACCATTGTATCGAACTACTCTCATTACGCATACAATACAAAAGATTTTAGGGCTGAATGGAATGACAACATACAATCGCAAGAAGAAAGCGAGAAATGCTGGTTGCATTATTTGTTCCATAAAAATGATGGTTATAGGACACCCATAACGATTCATCCTTACAGATACGAAGGTAATATAAATATCAATAGGGAAATCGAGTTAACAATGCAAAGACTAATGGCTTTGTACATCCAAGAACCTAATCTTAGGGAGAATGACCATTCGTTCAGAAGAATAGGTGATAAAGATGCTGAAATTTTGCAGTTGACAGATTTGGGATATTCAAAACTTCAGGAGGTAACCATTGTTCAATACTTTAAAGATAACAAATCCAATTCATCATTATCAGGATGTATCAACCAAATAGAAGAAGTTATCAAGAAGTATGATGATATGGTTGTAGAAAATCTACATGACAATACGCTGGAGATAATAGAAAATTGTCTTGACTTACTGACTGGCGAGAAAGAACCATCATATAAAAAGTTTCTAAATCATTGTTATGAATGGATTGGCAAGAGACGTAGTATGTATTCAAGCAAAAGTGACTTGAGGCAGTTGTTGAATGCCCTAATGAAATATGTAAATAATGTAAACGACAGTCTACCATTTAATAGATTTGCTAAAAAATATAAGAGATATGACAAACTTAATATTAGGCAATTGACAAGACTCAGATTACTCTACGAGACTATGAAAAGTTGGAATTTTTCAACTAATATTTTCATGGTAGAATATGAAAAGTTAACCGACATTGAACGTTGCCAGCACTATATAGTTTATAAAACAATAAATATCTGTGCAGTCTATCCCGAATATCGCGACTATCTTGATAAAAAAGATAATGGATGGAATAATACTGGACTAGTATTCAATACTTCTGTTATCACTGAAGTAGTAGAACAAATCAAGATAGATACGACACACGTTACCTTAAAGTTACGTCAATGTTTGAATTTTATTGATCAACGACAAAAAGAAGATTGTAATATTTTCGAATTTCTTTCTGATGCAAATTTGCAGTATAAATTAGGAAATGATTTTAAAGGCTGTTTATTAGTGAGATTCGATAATTTAAAATCGTATTATAAAAAAAGCCCTTTCCCATTAGACTTGTTACCGCCACCTATTTATAAAACAGATATTCTATATCAGTCAGAACGCTATGAGAACACCTATATCCCATATAAGTATCTGAGTTCTGGAGAGAAGCAGTTATTGAATAATTTTGGTGCACTAATTTATCATCTAAGGAACTTGGATTCTGTAACAGACAATAAAAGACTATACGAGAATATCAATGTTTTTTTTGAAGAAATAGAATTATATTTTCATCCAGAATATCAGAGGATAGTGGTGAAAATGTTAGTGGAAAAGTTACATGCGATAGATTTCCACCATATCAAAAGGATTAACATTACGTTTGTTACACATTCTCCATTTATCTTATCGGACATTCCCCTGTGTAATGTATTATTTCTAAAGGGAGGTAAACCAGTAACGGAAAAGATGCAAGAGAACACGTTCGGAGCCAATATCCACGGAATGTTAAGGAATGGCTTCTTCCTACCGTCACTACCAATCGGGGAGTTTGCTCACGATAAGATTAACAGACTTTTTGAAAGGCTTAATGGTTACAAACTAGATTCAAGAAGTCAAAAACAAAAAGAATGGTTCTATTCTAACATTATGAGAATAGGAGAACCATATCTAAGAGAGCAGTTAATGAAATTATATAATATGCATTATCCAACTTACGACAATGATAGATATTAAACGAAGTCGATATGTAAATCAAATTGCAGAAGAATGGCTTGATATGGTAAAAAAGTTCTTTAATGATTCTTGTCGTCCTTATATCGAGTTGTCATTAAGAAAGAGGCGATATTTCAATTCATACGCCCAAAAGTTAAAGTATGAATGTTTGCGTGTGGTGTTTGATTATGCCAAGGATAGAAGGCTTAAAAAAGCATATATGGCAAAACTTGACTATTGGTGGAAACACATTGATGGCATCATATTAGCGAATCCCAATGTTATGGACACACAAATAAAAAAATGGAAGAAGAAAAAAATTGGGGATATTATGTTATTGAAAGTACTATCACCTGTACTCGTGAGCTATTATGACAATGTATCAAAAAAATATGGCCGAGATTTAGTCGACAAATTAAATATCAAGACATGCCCGTATTGTAATCGGCAATTTATATATACTTTCAATGGAAGAGCACCAGAACGTCCAGAACTGGATCATTTTTATCCGAAAGCTGATTATCCACTTTTCTGTTTGTCATTCTACAATCTTATTCCAGCCTGTCATTCTTGCAACCATGTAAAATCTGAAGAGGAAATAGGTATAAATCCTTATTATAGAGCTTTTAAAAGAAAATTTGTTATAACGGATAAATCAGGGAATATATTAACAAAATCCCAAATTTACAAACTGACAGAGAAAGAAATCAGATTGAATTTTAATGGTAATGATGTTGCAGAAGAAGCGAATGTGAGTGTATTAGGACTAAAAAATGTATATAATAAGCATACTGATTATGTAAAAGAACTGATAGACAAATCTATGGCTTACGATGCTAATGCCAGGAAAGCCTTGGTAGAAAGTTTTCAAGGTACAGGATATCATCCACGTCAGGTGTATGATTTTGTATGGGGCAGGCATTTAATGGAAGCTGAATACGAGGATAGACCTCTTTCAAAGCTAACAAAAGATATTTTGGATTTGTTGGATATTAGAAGGAGGTAAACGTAAAATAGGAAATATTATTATGAAAGGGAAGCAAATAAAAACAAATCCCTGTCGGTCGCACAAATGATAGTCTACTGGGATGGTTGAATTATAAATCAGGCAGATAGCAATATGGGCATAATCAATGCTACGGTTGCCATCTGGTCATCGTCGGTTACAAGGGTGATAACACCTGCACGTTCTTGCGTGCTTAACTGGAACTGTACCTCTTTGGTGGTGATATTTTCCAGCGTTTGTTTCAAAAACTCCGCTTTGAAGCTGATGCGCAAATTGCCGCCTTGATAGGCACAAAATACCATTTCCTCGGCATGGGTGGAATAATCAATATCCTTTCCTGAAAGCACCAACGACAATCCCGAAAAGTTCATGACCACCTCGCAACGTGCCTTATCCGCAAATACGCTTACCCGTCTGACGGCCGCCAACAGTTCGTTTTTGTCGAGAATGGCGGTTTTGTCGCTGTCTGTGGGGATAATGGCATTGTAGTTGGGGTATTTTCCCTCTATCAACCGTGTGCGGAAATAGTCTGTTTCTGTTTGGAAAGCCACTTCACGTTCAGTAATGAATACCTGTACTTTCTCGTCCGACTTGCTTGTCATGCTGCGCACAATCTTTGCTGCTCTTGAATGTAGCAGGAAACTGTACTCTTGTCCGTCATTCTCTACCTTGTAAGTGTTCCGTACTAACATGGAGCCATTGGTCGTGGCACATTGCAATTCATCACCTTTCTTGGTAAAATAGATGCCGGAAAATATAGGGCGAAGGTCATCGTTGCCAACGGCATATAAAGACTTGCCGATACTATCATTCAAGACAGATGCCTCGATAGTGACCTGTACGCTTTTCCCCATTGTGCCGGGAAGGGCGTAATCTTTTGCCGGAAATCCCACCATGTCGAACTGACCGTTGTTGTAGCGGATAACTACCGACAAATTTTCCTCGTCCGCTTCAAAAGTGACAGGCTGGTCGCCTAAGTTTTTCAACGAATCAAGCAGAAAACTCGCTGTGACACATAAACTTCCATTGTGCTCGTTGGCTCTGTCCATATCCATGACAGGGAGCGTACTGCATCGGCTGCAATCCATGTCGGATGCTGTTATTCTCAGCACACCGTCTTTGAGTTCCAACAGGAACGTAGAATAGATAGGCAATGCCACTTTACTGTTCATTACTTTTGCCAAGGCAACTAACTTGGCGTTCCATTCTGCTGCTAAAATAGTAAATCTCATATCGGATTTGATTTGTTTCCCTATCGTCGGGAGCCTTTGCCCCTTATTGTGAGGAAGTTATTTATGGTGCTCCGACCTAGCAGGTGCGTATGGCACAAACTTTTTGGTTGAAATATGCTTTTTACGCGTGTGGAAAAAGGAAGATTTCAATCATCGGGGCACTCACTATCTGAAAATCCGCCGCTTCCTGCCCCAAAAGTTTGGGTCAATCAAAGCAAACCTGCCAGAACTTTGCACCGGAAATATCTCCGCCCAATGAGGGCATGGGTATATACGATTCACACCCTCTTGCATATAAATGGTAGAGAGTGGAATGCCTGTAAGCGTGATGTCGGAGTATGATTGACAGTCTGATTTTCCGTCGCAATCATAAACCCGGTTAAAAAAGGAGGTTTTGTTGCTTTGTCTTTCATCGTGTACCTCTATTTCATTATTCCTTTGCGGCATCAATCGAACAATCAACGCATAAACACAATACGAAATGAGTCCATTTTTGACATTTGCCATTTGCCTGAGCATCGCCTACCTCCTTTACTACGGTGCCAACATCGGCAAGGATTTATACGCTACCGGAAAGCAACTTACTTCCAACGAGGAAGTGTTTGAGATTGAAGACGTTCCAGTTGAAACCGCCGTTTCTGTGAATGAACAGGGAGACGGCTTTTTTATTGGCGATGCTGAACCGGAAGAAACTGCGGAAGTGCTTGACCCGGAAAAGGAAAGCGAAAAGAAAGAAACTGCCGAGACAGAGAGACGCATCGCTTCGCTGCAAGAGAACCTGGACAAAGCGGATGTAGTGAGCGAATACGGCATCACAGCCCCGGAACTCCATGAATTGCTGGAAGGCAAGAAAACTTCGCTGTTCAAACCAGAAATCAATGTCATCCGAAATGTATTGTAAGAAGATTATCCGCCATAACCTACCGGTGTTGTGCCTTCTTTCGGCACAGTCCGTTTCCGCCAAATGCGGCGGCGTAGATTACAGTTGGGGAGCCGATGCGCTGGCACTGATGCACGACTATGTAGTGACCATGATGCTGTATGTGCTATATCTGACCTATGCCATTGCCGCCCTTGTCACCATTTACGCCAGCCTGCAAATCTTCATCAAGATGAATGCCGGTGAGGAAGGTATAGTCAAGGAGATACTCATGGTTGTGGGAGCCTGTATGTTCATGATCGGAGCCTCTATCGTATTTCCGGCTTTCTTTGGATATCAAGTATAGAAAACACTCATCTGCGCAGAGAGTAGCATAATGTCTAATTAAAAACAAAAAAACGAATGTTGCAAAAAATCAAGAAAATGATGAAGGGCATCTGCTCTTCCGAAAGAATCAAGATGCTTTCACTTATGTTGCTGGTCGGAACGGTGACCGCCTTCGCCCAGAATGCGGCCGGTGATTACTCCGCCGGAACGACTGCCCTCGGCACGGTGACGGACGAAATCGCCAAGTACGTGCCGTATGTGGTGAAACTGTGTTACGCCATTGCCGGTATTGTAGCCGTTGTGGGAGCAATCAGTGTGTATATAAAAATGAACAACGAGGAACAGGATGTTAAGAAGTCCATCATGATGATTGTGGGCGCCTGTATCTTCCTTGTGGCCGCGGCACAGGCACTTCCGTTGTTCTTTGGTATCTCCGCTTGACAGCGCATGGGAACCGGAACGGACAACAGCCGCTACACGGGATACCCACTGTTCAAGGGGCTTCAACGGCCTCTTGAACTGATGGGGCTTCAAGGCAGATATATCTATTGGGCAGCGGGAGCTATCGGTGGGGCCATTCTCGGCTTCATCTTGATCTACTGCCTGATAGGATTCCTTGCCGGGCTGCTCACTTTGGTGGCATCCCTCGCCGTAGGTGCAGGATTTATCCTGCTAAAACAGCGCAAAGGGCTGCACAGCAAGAAGAACGATAAGGGAGTATTCATCTATGCTTATTCAAAAAGGAAATGATAATGACCGAAGTTTATAAAAAAGGTAAAACCGTTTGGTTGCTTATTTCAAGTGTTCTGCTATTCGTTTCTTGCGGAGAACGGCAGGCAACAAAATCCGTTACGGTGGAAGCGCAACAGACAGCCGGTAAAATCCGGCAAAACTGGACAACCGCTTGCCGTCCGTTGGCAATCACTTTAGAGGGAATGGAAGCCAAGCTGCCGGATATCGGTGTGTACCTGCACCTTGCGGATGCCACAGACACGGAACGGAACGCCTTTCACGGTGTACCGTTTGTTTACGAGAATGGGCGTTATGTGGCGAAGAGACATCATACTGTAACCGCTGACACGCTCGCTGTCGTGTATGCCTGCTTCCCTTATCATAGAGGACTGGCCGCAGATGATAGTCTTGTGCTGGCGGCCCCTTTCGGGGAGAACCTGTACGGCGTGGAGACTGCCCGACATATCGGCAAGGAGATTTCCGTGGAAATGGATTGGCGCAGTTCGATGGTGCTGCTCGGTATCGGCTGCGAGAGTGACCGGCTGCAAGAACGGCTGGACGGACTTGCGCTTATGGGTGAAAACCTTTGCGAACGGGCCACCTATCAGCCTTACTTGGGCAAATGGCAACCTGTGAGCAAAGGTGGCACGCTGAACGCCACGGATGCAGACTGTCTGCTGAACAATGGCCGGAGACATGACTTCTATCTGGTGCCTACCGATACGGAAGGTGCAGTGACGGTTGTCGCCACTATTGACGGACACCCATACACTGTACGGACAACATTGCCGCCCATGCAGGCAGGAAGCCTTGTGAGGCTGAACCTGCGCAAAAGCAAGGAGGGGCTGGCGGTGAGTGGCAGTTGGGTGGAAACCCGGCGCAAACTCCGCTACCGACCTATGCAACGTGTGGATTCCGTGGAAGTAGGCCACTATCTGCAAAGGGACGGCGGGATATGCACCGAGCGTGACAGCAATTCCATTGCCGTGGTGGTGGAAACAGACGGAAGACAGGGCAAAGCGGTGGCGTTGCGCGACTGCGAGGGCCGGTATTGCCATTCCAGAAAGGCTTTAACTGTCGGAAAGAGCTTTCAGACCATTGACGGTAAACGCAAAGAGGGAGTCATCAATCCCCGACAAACGGATGAAATCAGTGACGAGAACAGACTCATCTTTACTGCGGAAATACCCTATGGCGAGCAATGCGCTTTCGGTTTTACAGACGGTGCCGGCCTTACCCAAAGGCTGATTGACAAGTATCGCCAAACGGAGTATGTCCACGGAAAAAACGGAGGTCTGTTCGCCCGGAAAGAGATGCTTTCCGAAGTGGAACGGCATCCGGGAAGCTATGTACCGTCACTTGCAGAGCTGGCACAGTTCTATTATCGCCGACAACTCGGAGAAGTGACCGACTGTGAACTGATGCAGGGAGAATACCTGACCGTCAGCGAAAGTTCAGACAAGACCTTTTACCTGATTGACATGGAGAACGGCATTGTGACCGGCACCTTGTCGAAACAATACGCAGGCTTACGACTGCGGTTATTCTATCTATTTTGATTCACCTAAAAAACAACACAAATGAACAACCTGGTAATATACAACGAAGCGGAAATCAATTCAGTGGAAATCTGTGTGCTTCCACCTTTATTCAAAGTAAAAGTAGCTATGGACTCCGACACCGATGCCACTGTGACGATTACAGACATTGGCGGTAGAGAGGATTTTGCATCCGTGTGCATTGGAACGAACCGGAAGGAGTTCACCGATGTAGAGTTTACCGACAGGGAAAGGCTCTATATTGGTAGGGAAGTGGCACGCTGTATTGCGGCGGACATCGCCCTGTTTGTAGGACATGGCATCGTGCCTTACGAATGTTGCAATGAACATCCTACGTTTGACCTGTTCAAGTTTTCGGATAAATGGGAGAATGATTTAGCCTTCGGTATCCGAAAGATTTATTACGCCCGACGTGACGGAAGCCCCAAACAATAACGCCCATGACTATTTATATTCTATTGATTCTTTCGGCTATCGGTACGGGTATGGCCATATCGGTATACACTTTTGGCACAGGAGGAAAGCGCAAGCGTATCTTCCAGGACATCTACTTCTCCGTGGAAGACAACAAGGGTGTCGGCGTGGTCTATACCAAAAACGGGGAGTATGCGGCTATCCTGCGCATGGAGAATCCGGTGGATAAATACTCTGCCGACATAGACGGATACTATGAATACACCCGACTGTTCACCGCCATTGTCCAGACACTTGGTGAAGGATACGCGCTGCACAAGCAAGACATATTCGTACGCAAGCCGTTCCGTGAGGAGAATGGAGGCAAGCGTGAATATCTGTCAGAATCCTATTTTCGCTACTTTGATGGCAGGGAATATACAGACAGCCTGACTTACCTGACCGTGACACAGGAAGCGCAAAAGAGCCGCCTCTTTTCTTTCGACAACAAGAGGTGGCGTGACTTTCTGGTGAAAATCCGCAAAGTACAAGACCAATTGAAGGATACCGGCGTACGTGCCGAGTTTCTGACAAAGGAAGCCGCCTGCGAGTATATCGACCGCTATTTTGCCATGGACTTTACCCACAAGACACTCTCAATGAACAACTTCAAGGTGGATGAGGAATGTGTGCGCATGGGTGACCAGAAATGTAAAATATTCTCACTCGTGGATGTAGACAGCATCAACCTGCCCGGCTTGGTACGTCCCTTTGCCAATATCGAGGTAAACAACACGCGGATGCCTGTTGATTTAATGGCAGCCATTGACCAAATCCCCGAAGCGAGGACGGTCATTTACAACCAGATGATTTTCATTCCTAACCAAAAGAGGGAGCTTGCACTACTGGAAAAGAAGAAAAACCGCCACGCCAGTATTCCCAATCCGGGCAACCAAATGGCCGTAGAGGACATCAAGCAAGTGCAGGAAGTCATGGCCAGGGAGGGAAAGCAACTGGTATATACGCATTACAACCTTGTAGTGTGCTGCAACAATGATACCGATTTGCAGAAGCCGACCAATCATCTGGAGAATACATTCGGGCGCATGGGAATCCATATTTCCAAGAGGGCTTACAACCAACTGGAGCTGTTTGTCAATTCGTTCCCAGGCAACTGCTACGGCATGAGTGCGGAGTATGACCGCTTCCTGACGTTGGGTGATGCCGCCACATGCCTGATGTATAAAGAAAAGATACAGCACAGCGAGGAAACTCCGCTAAAAATATACTATACGGACAGGCAGGGCGTGCCGGTGGCCATAGACATCACAGGAAAAGAGGGAAAGAACAAGCTGACAGACAACTCCAACTTCTTCTGCTTGGGACCTTCGGGAAGCGGGAAGTCGTTCCACATGAATAGTGTAGTGCGCCAACTGCACGAACAAGGAACCGATGTGGTGATGGTAGATACGGGTAATTCATACGAGGGGTTGTGTGAGTACCTCGGTGGAAAATATATCAGTTACACCGAAGAAAAGCCCATTACGATGAACCCTTTCAACATCACGCAAGCGGAACTGAACATTGAGAAGATAGACTTTCTGAAGAACCTGATACTGCTGATATGGAAAGGTTCGGACGGTAAAATTTCGGAATTGGAGTTCCGTATCATCGAGCAGATTGTGACAGACTACTACGATGCCTATTTCCACGGCTTCGGGGGGTATGACCCGGTGCAGCGCGAAACACTGCGCAAGACACTGACCGCCGCCGAAAAGCGCAGAGGCACGTGGAGTGTAGAGGAAATGGAGACACTCGGTGAGAAGATTGATGCAAAAATCAAACTGTTGGAGGAACGGCGGAAAGCTTTGACGGTGGCTTTGCTGTCGTTCAATACCTTCTACGAATACTCCTGTGAACGGTTGGAACTTATTTGTCTGGAGAACAACATCACCGAAATCGACTACGACAAATACTCGTACATGATCCAGCCTTTCTATAAGGGTGGCAACTACGATAAGATACTTAACGAAAATGTGGACACCACGCTGTTCTCGGAGACCTTTATTGTTTTTGAAGTGGATGCAATCAAAGAAAATAAGAAACTTTTTCCTATTGTCACGCTTATCATCATGGACGTGTTCCTGCAAAAAATGCGTCTGAAAAAGAACCGGAAAGTCCTTGTGATAGAGGAAGCGTGGAAGGCTATCGCCTCACCACTCATGGCGGAATACATCAAGTTTATGTATAAGACGGCAAGAAAGTTTTGGGCAAGTGTCGGTGTAGTGACCCAGGAAATACAGGACATTATAGGCAGCGAAATCGTGAAAGAGGCCATTATCAACAACTCCGATGTGGTGATGCTGCTTGACCAAAGCAAGTTCAAGGAACGCTTCGGCAACATCAAGACCATTCTCGGGCTGACCGATGTGGAGTGCAGGAAGATATTTACGGTCAACCGGCTGGAAAACAAGGAAGGACGCAGTTTCTTCCGGGAGGTATTCATCCGACGTGGTGCAACCAGCGGAGTGTATGGCGTGGAAGAGTCAAGGGAATGCTACATGACCTACACCACCGAACGGGCGGAAAAAGAGGCCCTGAAACTCTACAAGGCAGAGCTGAAATGCAGCCACCAAGAAGCCACGAAAGCCTATTGCCGGGACTGGGAGCTGTCGGGCATCGAAAAATCGTTGCCTTTTGCCCAAATGGTAAACAAGGCAGGTAAAGTATTGAACCTGAAAGAAACACAATCCTAAAAACATATTATCATGCAAGAAGAAAAATTTATCAACGAGTTCTGGAAATCCAACGAACGCAGCAATTTCTCCAAAGAAGCGACGGTGCTGTTCTTCTACCTTATTTATATCTGGAAGAACGAGGGCAAACCCGAAAAATTCTATGTGCATCCGGCAAGCCTGCTTTGCAAAGTGCGCGGATTTACCGTAAAGGACGTGCTATCAGCCAGCAAGGAACTGCAAGAGCGGAACTACATCCGCTTTACGGCGCCGGAAAAGGACTGGTGTTCGGGAGAATACAGCCTGTGCATGGAGCGTGCCGGGCAAGGGAAAGAGATAGCGGTTGACAGTAAATAATCCTTTAAACGCCCGCTCTGCCATGTATAGAATCCTGTTGCTTCTGACCGTAGCCTGCACCTTTGTCCTTTCGGCAAGGGCACAGCATGTGAACTACGACAAGAAAACGGTAGCCGCCATGGTTGCCGCCTACGGCACGGAGGCGATGGCCGAAGCCTATTACAATGAGCAGGTGAAAGCCATACTGGAACGGTATAACGCCGCCGAAATCGCCGCCGCCGGAATTTTTACATCCAAATTCCTTGACCGCAAGGGATTGACGGAACTAGGTATCTGGAGCAGCCACACGGAGAACCAATACTACCGGAGGATTTACCACCTGGTAAGTGTCAAAATCATGCCGAAGATATGGACGGTAGCCGGGATGATGCTCCGCTCACCCCAGACCGCCCTTTATTGGGGAAGCTACCTGATGAAAATCTGCACGGAAGTGAAAACGCTCTGTATGCAGTTTGAGTCGGTAGTGACCAATGGCAGCCTGTCGTTCAGCAACATCGCTTTCCTGCAACTGAATCCGCAGGTGGCCTCGCTGTTCACCCTGTCGGAGAACGGCGGTATCGACTGGGAAACCTTCCTTGACGATTTGGGCGACGTTCCGCACCACTTCACCAAAGAGAACCTAAAGGCTGACTTGGACAAGCTCTATAACATGGGGGTGAGTATCGCCACTGCCGGTACGGAGAACTTAAGCGGACGTATCTTGGGAGAGAGCAGTTTCCATGGCCTGCTGCAAGGGAACATAGCCACCATAGCCCACGCCGTGGAAAGCAGCTATGACTTGTATCAGAGCCTTGACCGGTCAGTAGGTGGCACGTTGCTCTCCTTAGTCGGAGGAACGGAGAATGTGGCAGGGCTGTTCCAACTTGACAATTACAACCTGACGGCATGGATGACCGACTACCTGCGCGAGACAATGGGGCAATATTACACCCAACGGTGGTACATTTACCGCAGGGATGCCGGGCAGGAGGTGCTTTGCGACTATTCTCCTGCCACGGACGACAACAGCATAATTAACGGCGGGGAATGGACACGATTCAGCACCTCCGATGCCAACTTCTACCCGAATGCCGCCCAGACCGAGCAGATACTCCGCAACTCGGAGCGCCATGCCGGATGGTCAAGGATCCAGGTGGAGCAACTGAACAGGCAGAATGACGGCAATACCTACGCTATCAGCTACTACCGCTCCAGCTATATCATTTCGCAAAAGGGCAAGCAAACCAAGAAAGCCTACGCATACAGTATCAGAGTGACGAAAAGCTGGAACCATACGGAAGAAGTGTATGAGGACGTGTTCGACTCATATACCATGGACTTGAACACTTTTAAGAGGCAACTTCAAGCCCGGCTGTCGGAATACAACGAGAACGAGGAAGGCCTCGTATATTACATCGGCTCCGATGCGAAAAACTACTACCAAGCTACGGATGAAGCAAAGTTGAAGGGCTGCGAGAGCGTGATGATAAGCGTGACCTGCCATGAGGGGGTAAGCCTGATTTCCGGCACCACCCAATACAAATGCCGCAGTTGCGAAGGCAGCCTGAACGCCCACTCGAAGGAGTGCGTGATGCGGACAACCGTGCCGGGAGACGAAACACTGGACCTGTCCGGTTTGGACGAACTGGAGCAGGAATACAATGGGGAGGCCGCCGCACTGCAAGCCCTGATAGACGAGCTGAAGGTTGAGAATGCGGAACTAGTCAAGCAGATAGCTTCCGCCACCGTGGAGGAAGCCGCCGCCCTTCGGCAAGCCTATAACAACAATAAGAACGAAATAGACCGGATAGAGACGGAACTTTCCGCCGTGTGTCGGAAGCAGGCGGAATTGGCACAAGCCAAAGAGGAAGCCGCTGCCGACAACGACGTGCCTACCGATGATTACTACCGTATTCCGGCAATCATGCAGAACTGCAAGGCGGCCTACGATCTGACATGGAAAGGCGAAGGTCGGTGGTCGGGCTATACCTACCTGCGTGAGTCCGCCGCCCCGAACATCAACGGGGTGATTACATTCCGTGCCTCGTTGCGGATTGCCCGGAAGCCGAAATACTTTCTCGGTATCAAGATACACCGCGCCATTATGGAAATCAGTTGGGAACTGACCGCCGAATACAGCGACACGGAGGTGGTGGACATCATTCAATTAGATTCGGAGAAAAGCGAGACTGAGAAGAAGAACGAAGTGAATAGCCGCCTGTCGGAAATCGCCCGTGAATACCCCTCCTGTGAGATAAGCACGGAATACTTCCGGAGCGAACCGCCGGAAACAGATAACACCGGGGACACCTTTCATCTGCTGTGGTCATCAGACCGACTGGAAATCGCCCGTCAGGTGCATACGAGACTGAGCCATATCTATGCCGACTTGGTATCGCTGGAGAAAATGATGCACTACAAGCTCTCCATTGTAGATGTGTTGCGTGATGCGGCTCCCTATATCAATGAGGAACGAGGACGGCGGCTGACTCTGGTAGAGCAATGCCGGAGACGGTGGTTGCGCGGGGCGGCTGAAAGCCTGCACTCCGTGGACTATAACGGCAAATACGAAGATAAAGAAAGGAGGAACGAAAATGAATAACCGGACACGATACCTGCTCCTGCTCCTGTTGGCGGTGCTGGACACCCATGTGAAGGCGCAATGGAATTTCGACATACCTGTGGTGGAAGCCTACATCAACGACCACAAGCAGCAGCGGAGCCTGTTGCTGGCACGCTCCACTCTGGAACTAAGCAACCAACTGTTGCATGAATACAGCAGCGATGCTGCCGTGGGATACAAGGAACTGAATATCGACTTTGACAAGTACACGAGGGCATTTGATGTGATTGACGTACTGTACCAATCGCTCCGTACCTCGCTGAATGTCTATTCTACCTATAACACAGTGAGTGACCGTATCGGAGATTACAAGAATCTGTTAGGAGATTATCGAAAAAAGGTGTTGGAACGGGGAAAAATCTCTCCGGCCGACACCTTGCTTATCAGCGTGAACCTGCGCTGCATACGGAAGATAACCGATGAAGGAAAATCGCTGTACCGTTCGGTGACTGACCTTGTGCTGTATGCCACCGGTGCTGCCGCCTGCTCGACCTCTGACCTGCTGTTGATATTGGAGGGTATCCATATCGGGCTGGATAACATCGAGGCGCATCTGAACAAGGCATACTTTGAGACATGGCGGTATATCCAATTGCGAATCGGCTATTGGAAAGAGAGTGTCTATCGACAACGGGGCAAGGCAGAAATCATTGAAGGAGCATTTGGGCGGTGGAGAGAAGCCGGAAGGCTATGGTAAATTGAAAGTCGAAAATTGAAAAAGAAGTGATGAAGGAACTGAATATGAAGCATCTGAAAACAATAGGGAAAGGAATTGCAGTGGCAGTAGGACTTATGCTCTGCAAGGCTATGAATGTGGGGGCGCAAAGTGTGACCTATAACCATGATGCCGCCAAAATGAACCAGATAACGGTGGGTGAAACAGGCTCCGGTTCACTGACTCCCAGCCTCTATTACCAAACACTGCACAAGTCGTACAGCAAGAGTGCGGCGAGCAAGAACAAACTATCGTACCGTACCCTTGCCGGGGTGAGCCTGTATAACCAAGTGGACGAAGCGGAAGCGTTGGACTCGGCAATGCTGGCACGGGCGAAGATAGAAGCCTTGAACGTGGCTGACCGCAGTGGCGGTGCGCTCGATGTGGCGTGGGCGGCAGAGGGAGGAAAGATAACCGACAAAATGAGAGACTTTGAGCGGAATATCAACCGTATCCTGCAAACAGGCGGTAACGGTGACGACCAAAGCTATTGGAAAGAGCATTACCAGATGTTCCAATGCGCCATAAAAGCCACGCAGGATGCCTATATGCCCAATGCCCAGCGCAAAAAGCAATACCTGCGCATCTATACGGACGTGGCAAGGAAGAATGAAGAACTTATCCGCTACCTTGTCCGACTGTATAACGCACGCAAGACCTCGGAACTGCTTGCTTCGACCAACCAAATAGAAAACAGGAAGGCGCAAGTGGCGGCTACCGCTATGGGGCGGTGGCGTTCTGCCGGGTGGACTACCGTGGGTGGCAGGAAATGAAAAAGGAAAGGGAAAAAATTATTAACTTTATAAATAGCAACAAACATGAATCATCAAAATCAAATGTTCAATCATCCGCGGGAGATTTGTACCACTCAACGGGAGGACGGCAAGGTGCTGTTCAAAGCAAGAAATGCAGCCAGGTATTTAGGGCATGCAGGCAGCGACATTGCACTGCCGGAAAACGGTAAGACTGTGGGACGTACCCGGTGGACACAGAAAGACAGGTTGCTTATCCATGCCCTGCTGAAAGCGGACGGCCTATTGCCGGTACATGAGATTGAACCTAAGACGGAACAAACGAAAATTTCCTCTAATATCCAGTAGCGTATGGCAGACAATATCTTATCGGACTTTGGCATTGACATCCTCGAAGAAGAAATAGACGATGTGATATTCCAAACCAACGAGTTCCTGTGTGACGCCACATTCACCGGCTCACAAGGCCCTTTTTGGTGGATTCTTCAAATGTGCATGGCATTAGCGGCACTCTTTTCCATTATCGTGGCAGCGAACATGGCCTATAAAATGATGGTGAAGCATGAACCGCTGGACGTGATGAAGCTATTCAAGCCGCTGGCTATTGCCATTATCCTGTCGTGGTGGTACCCTCCAGCAGATACCGGCATGAACCGAAGCGGAAGCAGTTGGTGTGTGCTGGACTTCCTTTCTTATATACCGAACGCCATTGGCTCATACACGCATGACCTGTACCAAGCGGAAGCCACACAGATAAGCGACAAATTCCAAGAGGTACAAGAACTGATATATGTGCGGGACACAATGTACACAAGCTTGCAGGCACAAGCGGATGTCGCCCATTCGGGGGTGAGTGACCCTAACCTGATAGAATCGACCATGGAACAGACCGGGGTGGATGAAGTGACGAACATGGAAGTGGATGCAAGCCGGCTTTGGTTTACTTCGCTGGTAAGCGGTGCAACGGTGTGCATTGATAAAATCGTGATGTGCATTGCGCTGATAGTCTTTCGAATAGGCTGGTGGGCAACGATTTACTGTCAGCAAATTCTTTTGGGAATGCTCACCATTTTCGGGCCGATACAGTGGGCTTTCAGTCTGCTGCCCAAGTGGGAAGGTGCGTGGGCGAAATGGATGACAAGGTATCTGACGGTGCATTTCTATGGTGCAATGTTGTACTTCGTCGGATTATTTCGATATGTAACTCACTGATTATCAGTATTGTTATTTTGCAAAACACCTCCACGTAACAAACGTGCAACAAAAATTTCCAAATAAAAAAGAGATAATTGCGTATTTGCAACTATAAAATTACAGCCCAAGCACCATTTCTGCATTTTATGGCTGTTTTGAGGGTTTGACAACCAAGTTCCAAAAACAGCGTTTCCCTTGTATTCTTACTATCGTTTCTAAGTTTGATTTTGTCTTCACTTTATTTCATTCAAGTATGATTTAGAGTATGAAACAACTTCATTATTATAATATAACTTAAGATTTCGTCATTGACCAAGCATTTCTAACAGAATGAGAAATTTCTTACATACCTTTGCACCACTTTCAACTTGCAATCACAAACAATGGTCATGATGAAATAGTCAAATTAAAACATCAACAGATTATGGAATCACGAACCAATCAAAGTGTAACTCCAGATGTTCAAGCACTCATGCTGGAGAACCTAAAACTCGCCAAGCGAGTGGAAGTGCTTGAAAATACCCTGTCAGCAGGTAAGGAAGTGTTGACTTTGGAAGAAGCTGCCCGATTTATGGGAGTGACAAAAAGTTCGCTCTACAAGATGACACATGAGCAGACCATTCCTTATTACAAGCCGAATGGCAAGATGGTGTATTTCGAGAAAACGGAACTCTTGACATGGATTCGCAGAAATGCGATTGCGTCAAAGGCGCAGGTTTCAGAAGAAGCCAACCGTATCTTGAAAAATCTAAGTGTCAAGTAGCCATGAGGACAACAGAATTTGAAGCCAAGAAGGAACAGGCAGTCAAACTGTCTGTCCTCTGGGCTAAGACAGGACTTCGTGAACTATCCATGAGGGATGCCGTCAATGATTACATTGAAGCAACTGGTGCAAACCATGCCATAGACAATGACGAACAAGCCATTTTGTATGGAAGACGTGCCGTTGCATTACGAGTAAGCATAGAGGCAATAAACAGTCTTAACAAAGATGAACTTCAACGCTTGGATAGAAAACTCACGGAGATTGTCAGTGAGGATATGCCACGGCAACAGCATGGTCTTCACCGATGATTTGTTGTCCTTTCAGTCATTCACCATTTATAAACCATTCGGACATGGAAAGAAAAGAGATAGACAAAACTCGCCCTGTCACTTACTATTTGTCATTGACGGACGAACAACTGAATTTTCTCAGTAGCAACGAGGGAGGCATCAACAGAATACAATGTTTCCGCAGACTACTTCACCACACGGCAACTGCCGATACCACCTATACCAAGCGTGGCATATCCAAAACACTAATGCAAGGACAAACTTGTGTATCTGCCCTTGAACTTTCAAAGGAATGGAACTGCAACCGAAAGACAGTTATCCGCTTCTTGAAACAATTGGAACTGTTGGGTATCGTAACAATAAAAACTGATTGCCTTACCACCATTATGGATATGAGGTGCATAGCAGCGTGGAAACATGAGGGTGAAACGGTTTATACAGCCAATGCCCTTTATAAGCGAGACAACGGCAAAGCGAAGTCGGAACAGAACCCGAACAAGTCTGTTTCAGATCCGACTTCTTCAACTTTGCCTTTGCCTTCTTCCGATTCATCAGAAATCACTCCTTCGGAAATGGAGCAAATCCATTCCTTGGAAGAAATCCCTGATGATGTGAGAGAGCAGTTGTTAGCGGAAGATATGGAGCAATTTCACGAGCAACGTGAAATGTAACCTACCGTTCATTCATTTTTAGTCTTGGCATTTGCCTTCATGCTGTCAGTTTGCCAGTAAGAACGTAATGCCAAGACTTCATCAAAACCGTTTTAGAGCAGTGATGGTACACAACAGAAGAGGCTTGCCTATATGTACGCATAATGTAGATGGGGAACATAATCCTCGGTATGGTTATCACCAACCGAATTATGCTCCATCGGGCAAGCCCTTAGGAGGACACCAGAGCAAGCTCATTTTATAAATTTCATTACCCCATCTTAGAAATAACATTATGCCAGAATACCAAGTGTTTCACCAACAAGCCGTCAAGTCGTTTTCGGCAGGTGAAGATAACGAACATCAGAGGCGTTGGACGGAATCCCAATGGGAAGCAAAAGCCTCCAACAAGAAGTTTAACTACGACAAGAGCCGTGCGCATCTCAACTTTGAGATAGTCAAGGGCGGTAAGATTGTACCTCTCGGCTCTTCTAAGCCCATTTTGGAACGGTTTCAAGACCGTTTGGAAGCCACTGGTGCGGAAGACCCTAACAAAGGGCTTGAAACGCCCAAATATCGCATTGCTTGCAACATGATATTTTCGGGCGATGCCGACAGAATGCGAGAAATGGCTTTCGGAGACCAGAATGTGGAGCGAGCGAAAGGCGCAGACAACAGTCATGTCAAGCGCAAAGCGGAGATAGAATTGTGGGCAAAGGACATCTACAAGGCTGTTGCCGATGCATGGGGCGAAGACAACATCATTGACTTTTCCGTTCATCTTGACGAGTCTTCACCGCATATCCATTGCCTTGTCACGCCAATTATGTACGATGAAAAGAAACAGAAGATGCGTATCAAATACCGAGATACTTTTGGTGGTGACGCAAACAAACTGGATGCTATCCACGACTACTTGGCAGAGGTCAACAAAAAGTGGGGCTTGGTACGTGGCGAATCCGTCTCGGCTACCAATGCCCAGCATGTCCCTCGTGACGAATGGTATAGACAACTCCAAGCCGAAAGCCGTGAGTTGGAAATCGCAAATGGCAAACTGGAACTTGACATTCGCAGAAAGGAGAATGCCGTTAAAGGTCTGAAAACGATGATAGAAAACCTCACTCACCAGAAGTCCGAGGTGGAGAACAAAATCCATGAGGTTGAGAAACAGTTGGAACAACAGAATGGCGAACATTCCGAGTTGTCAAAGGAACTGGAACGGCTTAAAAGTCAGTTGTCCACCTTGGAGTTCAAGCTGACGGACAAACGAGAAAAACTGAGTGCAGCCGATGAAGCCATTGCCGAGTTCAGAGCCATGACAAGGGCGCAGAAGTCTGAGGCTGAAACTTTGCGTGTCGTGCAGGAGCAAACTTCACGGACATTGCAAACATACGCCCAAGCCTCTATCCTTGCAGGCAGTTTCCAAGAACTGCTGACGATGAGCAGTAGAATTTGCGCCAATGTACCTGAAGCCAAGAAAATGGCAGAGAACACCATCATTGAAGATATGTGCGATATGCGTTTCAAAGATGTGCTTGGCACAGCTGTCAAGATGTTCATTGAGGGCGTCAATGGGGCAACAAGCATCACGCAGTCGGGAGGTGGCGGTGGCTCCAATTCGGAATTGCCTTGGAGGGATAAGGACGAGGATATTTTCAGCTTTGCCAGACGTTGCATGAGATTCGCCCACAGCAAACACTATCCCAAAAAGAGTTCGGGCATTAAGCGGTAGTGTCAGCGAGTATTCGCTTCCAGACATCAATATCAGGGAAAGGCATGTATATTTCAAAGAAACCATCGAAATATGCCACTGTCTTTCCTTGATTTATTTTCGCCTCTGCATAGGCTCTGCTTTTGTACTTGTCGGCAAGGCGTAATAATTCCTGTTTCTGTTTCTTTTGCTGATTTTCAAAGAAACTTATTGCAAGAACAAGCAACTCCTTTACACCACTTGTAAGCCCTGCCTTGTCATAGATATAAAGCAGACGGTTGTAAGGCTCTGGCTTCCAATAGCCATTGGCAATCAGCTCTTCATAGATATTGGTTGCGGTGACGTAATCCTTGCTTTTCTCGGCAACCTTTGCCTTGCGTAGTTCATTCTCTATATGGCTGATTATATCTTCTATCTGACGGCACGCTGGAGCGTCTTCTGAAAACAAGGTATCGTTTCCACTTGTGTAGAAATCAAACTCGGGCAGTTGAGCAATCAAACTTTTGTATCGGTTTGCCAATGTGTCTTTGGTGGTAGTGTTTCTGTGGAGATTGGCTTGTTTGGGTAGTTTGTCTTCTCGTTGCCTTATTACTTCCCTAAATTCGACAACAAGCGCATCTTGGCTGAATTTTGCAGGGACAAGCAACAGAACACGCTTGGCATCGCTCCATTGTTCTTTGCTTGTATAATGGCGCAGTAGCCAATTATAGGGTTCAAGGTTCAATGAATATCCTTTTTGAACCGCACTCTCGTATTGGCATTTAGTCTGTTCTGTGTCATTTGCTTTCAGATATGACCTTGCCTTTATAACCTCTGTAACACCAGGCATTACCAAAGGCTGCTTGGTGGACAGTTGAGGTACATTTATAGAAGAAGGCAAGGAAACGTTCTCTTGCGTGTTTGTCTCCTTGCCTTTGTCGTTGTTGAATATGTCTTTTATCTTCTTGAATAGTCCCATGCGTATTTTCTTTTGAGTGCAAAGGTAATGCAAAACGCTGATAATCAACTCTACTTGTTGTAAAAAGCATATACTCGTTTGCATAGTTTAATAGCATGGATAACATATCAAAAAATATAGAATATGCTCCGATTACCAGGTTATCACTTTGTCAACTATCTCTTGTTGCTCAATGCTGCTTCTTCGTAGATAGATACGTGTCGTTTCGATGCTTTCATGCCCCATAAGGTCTGCAAGCAGGGCAATGTCGTTGAATTTCTCCAAGAAATTCTTGGCATAACGATGGCGGAACGAGTGAGGGTACACCACTTTTTCATTCAAGCCATACTTCACCGCATAGTTCTTCAACTGCTGTGATATGCCTCTTGTAGTAATACGCTCGCCAAAGCGATTGAGAAAGAGATAGCCACTTGTACGGTTGAGTGTCTGCAACCACTTTTCTGTTTCTGTGCGCAATGTCTTTGGGATATAGATACGCCGTATCTTGCCACCCTTGGTGTAGATGTCGTAATAGCCTACTTGCACGTGCTCAATCTTGATTTGCACAAGTTCGCTCACTCTGGCACCAGTCGCAGCCAAGAAACGCACCACAAAGTACCACTCCAAGTTGTCTTCCTTCTTCAATTTGTTCTTCAAGAAGGTGTAGTCGGCATTGCTGATGACATTCTCCAAATAAGAACGTTGCTGTACCTTGACCGACTTCAAGCGGAGCTTAGTCTTGCCTACAAATACAAGGTACTTGTTCAACGCCTGAATACGGAGGTTCACCGTCTTTGGTTTGTAAGTCTCAATCAAGTAGGTCTTGTAAACCAACAAGTTTCTCTTGTTCAACTCTTTGTGTCGAGAGCCAAACTCCTTCACGGCATACAGATATGCCGAAATCGTGTTCTTAGCCATATTGCCTTGGCTTAGGAACTCTTCAAATTTGTCTAATTCCATTTCTAATCGTTTATTAGTGAAACATTATGTTGTCCTAATAAATAGGCATGGATTTGTTCTATGAGTTCCTATTATGAGAAGATACTTGCCACGGGAGAGGTGAAGTGTATTGATGAGGAGATACCGTTTGAAGTACCGCAGGGGTGGGAATGGGAGCGTTTTGGCAATGTAATGATAAATAAGGATAGTGAAAGGATTCCACTTTCTGTAGCTCAACGTCAACATCTAAAGAAAACTTACGATTATTATGGGGCTTCTGGTGTTATTGACAAAGTTGACAAATATCTTTTTGATAAAGATTTATTACTAATTGGGGAAGATGGTGCTAATCTTATCAATAGAAGTACCCCCATTGCTTTTATAGCAAAAGGTAAGTATTGGGTGAACAATCATGCCCATGTGCTTGATGTTTGCAGTGGAATGGCACTTTCTTATGTAGCTCTATTTATAAATGCTATATCACTTGTCGATTATGTAACAGGTACAGCTCAACCGAAAATGAATCAAGAAAAGATGAATTCCATTTTATTGGCAATACCACCTGTAAAAGAACAGCACAGGATATTGGAGAAAATGTCAAAGGTTGACGCTTTTGTTGATAAGTATGCTTCTTTGCAGACAAAATTGGATTCTTTAGATAATTCTGTTTACGAACTTCTTAGAAAGTCTATTCTACAAGAAGCAATTCAAGGAAAACTGGTTCCGCAAATTGCAAAAGAAGGTACTGCGCAAGAACTGCTTGAACAGATAAAGGTTGAAAAGGAGAAACTCGTTAAGGAGGGCAAACTAAAGAAGTCTGTCCTCAATGATTCTGTTATCTTCCGTGGTGACGATAACAAGTATTGGGAGAAGTCTGGCGATAGTATTGTATGTATTGACGAGGAAATACCATTTGGGATTCCGTCCTCATGGAGTTGGTGTAGGTTAGGAAATATTGCATCAGTTAAAGGTGGAAAAAGAATACCTGTAGGTGAAAAACTTACAACGGAAAATACAGGGCATATGTACATACGTGTTGCAGACATGAAAGAAAATACTGTAAAAACAGACGATATACATTATATTTCCGAATCAATTTATCAAAAAATAAAATCTTATACAATATCTACAGAAGACTTGTATATAACTGTTGCTGGGACAATAGGAAGTGTTGGCGAAATACCAAAAGTTTTTGATAATGCGAATCTAACAGAAAATGCCGACAAAATAGTATTTAGAGGTATTTGTAAGAAATTCTTAATGTACTGTTTGCTTTCAAATTTTGTTCAGTCACAAATAAAGAAATGCACAACAAAAGTAGGTCAGCCCAAATTAGCAATAGTAAGAATAGAAGATTTGCTAATACCACTTCCACCTATAAAAGAGCAATATAGAATAGTACATAAAATAGAACAGACAGCAAGTATTATGAGTTGATAGACGGTAGTCCAGTTTGTATTGAGGAGTTTTTGCCGTTTCAAATACCCGAAACATGGATTTGGTGCAAAGTCAAAGACTTATTGGATATACAGACAGGTGCCTCGTTCAAAAAAGAGCAAGCAAACGCAAACAAGAAAGGCATTAGAATATTACGTGGTGGAAACATTCTACCCAATAAGTATATATTCAAAGATGATGACGTATTTGTGTCAGAAGAGTTTGTCAATGCGAATACCATTCTAAAGAAGAATTGCATCATTACTCCTGCTGTAACCAGTTTGGAGAATATTGGTAAAATGGCAGTAATAGAAAAAGACTACAATAATGTTAGTGCTGGCGTTTTTGTATTCATCATTAGTCCATACATTCAAGCCTTTAATCACTCCTTGCTACTTGCGTATTTTCTTCAAAGTCCATTCCTAATTGAGACCATGCGAGGAATAACCAAGAAGTCTGGTGCTGCTTTTTATAATCTTGGTAAAGAACGGCTGAAAGAGTTGTATCTACCATTGCCTCCAATGGCAGAACAAAGTAGAATAGTAGGCAAAATAAATGAGGTTTTATCAAGTATTATGAGCAGATAGGGAGCGAAGTAACAGAGATTGAACTTCCTTTTGACTTTCCAAGTTCTTGGTCTATTGTTCGATTATATGCTGTTTGCCAACTTACAGACGGCTTGAAAACCACTGGCAAACAATGCCTGTTAGATGCCAAATACTTACGTGGTAAAAGTTCTGGAACTATTATTGAACAAGGCAAACTTGTCTATAAGGGTGACAATATAATGCTTGTGGACGGTGAAAACTCTGGTGAAGTTTTCATCGTACCACAAGATGGCTATATGGGTAGCACTTTCAAGCAACTATGGATAAGTTCTTCACTGTATGAACCTTATATTTTGGCATTTATACAGTTTTACAAAGAAACTTTGCGCAATTCAAAGAAAGGAGCTGCTATTCCACACCTCAACAAGGAGCTATTCTATGGTCTTATAATTGGCATTCCGCCATTTCAAGAGCAGAAAAGAATAGTCCAAAAGATAGGGTTATCAGCGCAACTTTTGAAATAACTGGCTTATTTTGAAAGCAATACGCTCTTGTTCCCTTATAGGTGGTATCGGAATAAGAAAATCATTGAATTTGTTTTGGGTTAGTTGATTGATTGTGGTTGTATTACTCACATCTCTCAACTGCCCAAAGAACAAATCAGACTGCAAATAAGCAAACATATATTCGTAAATAGGAGTTTTGCATATTGCCATAAATGCTCCAAATGTCATTGGTTCTGACAAATTCCTTATAAGAGCCGATTTTCCAACTAATCGTTTGCTCCCATTTCTTGCACAAATTATAATGTCATTCTCTTCTATAAGCAATTTTTCAGATATGGAAGAACTTACTCTTACAATATTATCTAATGCTAACTTGCCATTTCGTATATTACAGGAACGTAATACGATAGTTCCTTTCTCGTCAATATCTGTCGGTTTATACGTTAGACCAATATAAGAGTTTGATACATTACGAACTCTACACCATTCCCAATTACTTGGGATTTCAAAGGGAATTTGCTCAGTTATATCCAAGCATTTTTTGCCTATCTGCTCATAATACTTGTTATCGTCACCACGGAAGATGACGGAAGTAGCCAAAGCGGACTTCTTTAGTTTGCCCTCTTTTACTAAATTCAGCTTCTCCTTTTTTATCTGCTCCAACAAATCTTGGGCAGTACCCTCCTCAGCAAGTTGCGGAACAAGTTTTCCTTGAATTGCTTCCTGTAAAATGGACTTTTTTAATTGTTCCTTTATCTCCTCGTTCAACAGATTCAATCTATCTTGGCATAGACTATAATTATCCAAGAACGAAGACAATTGCGTTAGTTTTTTAACTATCCTATCTTGTTCCTTAGTTGGAGGTATGGGCAACAACATTTTGGCAAGTGTTTTACCATTACAATTTGGTTGAGCTGTGGCAATAGTACCATTTTTGAGTTGTTCCCAATACAATTGACTCTCCATGAATGATTTCATGTAACGAGGATTTAGTAATGAACTATATCTCGTTCTTATCAAGTACCCTGCATAAATAGCTTTTTCTGGCACTTCTTCAACTAAAAATGATTTCCCTACAGTACCCCCTGTTCGTGCAAAGAGAATATCGTTTACTTTCAACAGGTACGTATCAATATCATTTTCATCAATTAGACAATATGGTACATTGTCCCAAAAAACACAATTTTCTTGAATGTCGCTGATGCGAACCATCTTTATTACACCATACTCTAAAGCAGGAGCATTATAACCATATTGAATCGTTTGGGCTATATTACCCCAACGTTCCCATTCCCAACCTTGCGGAACATCAAATGGTATCTCCTCATCAATGCACTTCACCTCTCCCGTAGCAAGCATCTTCTCATAATAGGAATTGTCCTCACCTCGGTAGATAATGGATGCGTTCTTGTCACGCTTGATTTTCTTCTCCTTGATCAAGTGTTCTTTCTCTTGACGAATCTTTTCAAGCAATACGCTTGCTGGTTCGTCATTATGGTCTTGCGGTACAAGTTTTCCCTGTATCGCCCATTGTAATATGCTATTCTTTAATTGCTTTCCGTTCATTGTAATTTTCTATCGTTAGAAATCATTGTCCTTATTCTTCTGCTTCAAGAAGAACTGATAAAGTTTCTTGCCTATTTTATCTTTGGCAAATGTCCGCTCATGCTCAATAGGTATGGTAGATAACCTTATCTTAGCCACGCCTTTTTTTAACAACTCAAATTGTTGTGGACTTATCTTGAATTGAGCTGTAGAACTGATTTCTGTCACTGGAAGGACTATATTGCCAGAAACAATACCTGCCGTTTCAGAGCCGCTACCAATCTGAGAACCATAAAGTTTTATAACTTCACCATCGAATGTTTTCAACAACATGGTTGATTCTTTCAGGAAATTCAGTCTGTCTGACTTTACGGTTGCGATAATGTAATATGCCGTATCTTGCTTTGCAACGCTATATTTCATGTTGCATCCCTCGGCAGCCAAAGGTCGATATGTATATCCAACCGTTTGTGCATTTATATTGATACTGCACATAGTCAGTGCAATAGACAAAATGATTTGTATTCCAATATTACTTTTCATAATTATGCTATAAAATCGAAATGTCCTTATTTTATTGTTGTTACTCAGCTTCGTCCAACAACTTGTCAAGTTGCGCTTGCAGTTCTTCACGCTTTGGCAAATAAAGTTGGTAACGTGCCACAAACAATTGATTGGTTATACCCTCCAAGGCATACTCCATCAGAAGTTCGTCTTTTCTTGCTCCCAAAACTATGCCAATAGGGGGATTATCGTCTGGTTGACACACTTCTGTTTTGAAATAGTTAAGGTAGAGGTTCATCTGCCCAATATCACCATGCTTTATCTCTGCTCGCTTCAAATCAATCAACACATAGCATTTCAAGATACAGTGGTAAAACACCAAATCCACCTTGAACTGTCGGCTTCCTATCTGCATGGAGTATTGTCTGCCCACAAATGCAAAGCCACGTCCCATTTCCAAAAGGAACTGCTCCATGTGGTCTTTCAGAGCCTTTTCCAAGTCACCCTCCTTATAGCGTTTCTGTTTGGGAAGTCCTGCAAATTCAAGCACGAAAGGGTCACGGATGATGTCTTGCGGAGTTTGTACTTGATGCCCCTCGTTAGCCAAAGCAAGAACTCCTGCCTTGTCTGTGCTTAGTGCAAGTCGCTGAAACAGACAACTTTTCATCTGTCTTTTCAGTTCCCTAACTTTCCAACATTCCTTGATGGATTCCTTATAATAGAACTGCATTTCAAGTGCATTATCACACTTCAACAGTTCATAGTAATGGCTCCATGTCAATTTGTGGGACAGTGTTCCACATTTTGGGAATGCCAAGTATAACTTACGCATATAGGTAAGGTTTGTTCGGTTAAAACCTTTTCCATTTCTTGCGGTCAAATCCTTTGCAAGGTTTACAAGTAACCTTTTACCATATTCAGCTCTTTGTTTACCACCCTGTTCAAATTCAACGATATACTTTCCAGTTTGCCAATTGGCATCAAGCAATTCCGTATTGACCGCAGCAATGGCTTTTGACTTCGCCTCACCCCATAGCGTGGTTATGTTGTCTATCAACTTCTGATAGGCAGCATCATTAATGTTTGTCAAACCTTTATTCTCCATGCCAATCTTTTAGATTTGTGGAACACCGTTCCACATTTTACAATTCGTCCACATTTACATTTATCCCCAAGATACGCTGTATCTCCGCCAATGTCTTATCAATTTCATGATCAAGAGCTTTGCGCTTCTTGAAATAGTCGGCAAGCAGTTCGGCAGGAGGCAAGATTTCTTCATCCTCTTTCGGGAACTTGCACAAGTCGAAGTTGCAGTCGGTGGCGATAAGGTCTTCAACTGAATAGCAACGAGATTTCTCGTCACCATCAGCAATAATAATCTCCTTACGGTCGTTCCACCACTCACGGATTGGGTCGCAATGTTCCGACTTCATGGACTTTGTCTTGGAGAAATGCTTGTAACCCTCTGGCATATCCAAACGATAGAACCACGTTTCCTTTGTAGAATAGCCCTCTGGAGCACCCTCCGCACTGGTATTATCGAAGAACAGAATGTTCGTGGCAATGGAAGTGTAGGGCGCAAAGATGCTTCCTGGCAAACGGATAATGGTATGCAAGTTGAAATCTCTAAGCAGCTTGGTCTTGATGGCTATCTTTGTGTTGTCCGCTCCAAACAGGAAACCGTCTGGGACAATGACCGCTGCACGACCATTCTTCTTCAGTCGGTACATGATAAGAACCATGAAGAGGTCGGCAGTCTCGCTACTGCGCATATCTGAAGGGAAGTGTGACTTGACATCCGACTTCTCGTTTCCACCGTACGGTGGGTTCATCAACACAACATCAAACTTGTCTCCGTCTGTATAGTTGAGTACATCTTTTGTCAGCGAGTTGTCGTGATATACCAATGGCGTGTCAATTCCATGCAGCAACAGGTTTGTCACACATAGCATATACGGGAATTGTTTCTTTTCTATGCCAAATACAGACTGATTGTACTCTTTGCGGTCTTCTGCAGTCTTTACCTTCTTGTCCAATTCACCCAACCAACTTGTGATGAAACCTCCTGTACCACAAGCGAAGTCTGCCATTTTCTCACCAATCTGCGGATTGACTATCTCTGCCATAAATTCAGTTAAGGCTCTTGGGGTGTAGAACTCACCAGAGGAACCTGCCGACTGCATTTCTTTGAGGATAGTCTCGTATATTTCACCGAAAGCATGACTTTCCTCATAGTCACCAAGGTTCAAACCGTCAATCACATTCAGCACTTGACGAAGTTGAACTCCATCTTTCATATATTGATTGGCATCCTCAAATGTGGTCTTTACAATCGCCTGACGGATAGGGGTTGTTGGTGTTACCTCTATGTTTTTGAGTTCCACAAACAATGTGTTGTTGACAAACGAAAGCAACTCATCACCAGTCAAGGCTTTACCGCTTCCATCGTCATGCGCCCAGTTGCGCCAACGGCATTCTTCTGGAATAATAGATTTGTAATCATCATCGTCCAACTCCCAATCATTCTCTTTCTCGTCATAGACTTTCAAGAACAGCATCCACGCCATTTGTTCTATGCGTTGCGCATCACCGTTGATACCGGCATCATTGCGCATTATATTGCGTACTCGTTTTACGAAATTTGATAAACTCATATTTTGTTTCTATTTTATGCTATATTATATATGTATTGTTCCAGTTCCTTTACGGCATCAAGATAGCCTTGCTTTCCACCAAAGAACTTCACGATGTTTGCCTTTGAACCCAATTTGCGGAATGGGTCATTTTCAAGCACAGTAAGGCTTTCCAATTCTGACACACCTTCCTTGGTGTACTTATCCAACAAGGCTTCAAGCACAAGTCGTGCCTGTTCACCATACTTGCTGAATATGTCTCGTTTCTTCACTTGTTCGGCACGTTCATGTCGTGTAAGTGTTTTCTTGCCGTAGGCTATATGGCAGATGAAATCGAAATCATCCACATCGTCCATGTCTTGGTCGTGCTTCAATGCTGCAAGATCAATACCACTGTCTTTAAGCATTTCAGCAATATCTGACTTTTTCTTGGTTTCTTGCCACTTGGAAGTGAATGTATCAATCGTAGCGTATGTGTCTATGATACTTTTCTTTGTATAGTCGGTAATGCTTTCCGTGCGAAGCAACTTACCATTTGTGTCATAGACAGAAACGACCTTGTTAATGACCTTTACTGTACAACCGTCCGAGTTGACTATTGGCTTAGGCTGTTTGGGCGGTTGTTGGCAAATACATGGTATCTGACCACATACTGGGCAGGGTTCTGGTGTCGGTTTGGGACACACGCATGGATTCTGTCCACATACAGGACAAATATGTGGTTTAGGCGGATAATTTGGGTCTATCTCAATCGGTCCATCCCAATCAGGGTCAGCAAACAATCGTGTTACGTTGCGGAAGTCCATTACTGTGAAGTATGTCTTTCCTTCTTTCTCACGAAGACGAGTGCCACGACCAATTATTTGTTTGAACTCTGTCATAGAGCCGATTTGTTGGTCAAGAACAATCAGTTTTGTCATTTTGCAATCAACACCAGTTGAAAGCAACTTACTTGTAGTTGCTATGACAGGATATTTCTCGGCAACAGAAATGAAATAATCCAACTTGCCTTTTCCGTATTCGTCACTACCAGTTATACGAACCACATAGTCGGGATTTTTCTTGCACATGTCAGCATTGGCATTAGCCAAAGCCATACGCATACGTTCCGCATGAGTTTCATCAGCACAGAACACTATGGTCTTAGCCATGCGATCTGTACTTTTCAGATAGTTGGTTATCTCTTGCGCAACTTCCCTTATACGGTCTTCTATGACAATGTTATAATCATAGTCGCTGTTGTTATAAATGCGGTCTTCTATCTCGTTGCCGTATATATCCTTTTGTCCCTTTGTAGGTCTCCATTCGTCACCGATGTTTGTTGTGATGTTGATAACCTTGAAAGGAGCAAGGAAACCGTCCTCAATTCCGTTTTTAAGACTGTAAGTATAGACTGGTTCACCAAAGTAGCCAATACTTGACTGATATTTTGTTTCTTTAGGTGTGGCAGTCATACCTATATGAGTAGCCGAAGAAAAGTATTCCAAGATGTTTCGCCAGTTGCTATCATCCTTTGCGCTACCTCTATGACACTCATCAACGATAACAAGGTCAAAATAGTCTGGATTAGGAAACAGCTCCTTATAGTTTTGGGCATCATTCTGTCCAATCAACTGTTGATAGAGTGCAAAGAACACTTGATAAGAGCCCAGTTCTTCCAAGTGGTTCTTGTCTTTTGAGTAGTCTATCTTGTGTGTCACCTTTTCTAATGGCTTGAAGTCCTGCTGTATGGATTGGTCAACCAATATGTTTCGGTCTGCAAGATACAACACTTTCTTCTTCAAACCACTTTTAAGCAAACGCCATACAATCTGAAATGCAGTATATGTCTTGCCTGTGCCAGTTGCCATGACAAGGAGCACACGGTTTTGTCCTTTGGCAATGGCACCAACTGTGCGATTTACTGCATTGCGCTGATAATATCGTGGCGGAAATATATTCTGACCAGTGCAAAAAGGCTGCTCTATGATAGCCAGCTCTTGTTCGTTAAGTCCGTTTCCATCGTTAGCCTCATTTTTATATCTTTCGACAAGTTCGTCTTTTGTTGGAAATTCGTCCATAGCAAAAGTGCGTTCCTTGCCTGTCAAGAAGTCATGTTCGGCAAAACCTTCACCATTTGAACTGTATGCAAACTTCACATCAAGCATTTGGGCATAGGTCATGGCTTGTTGCAATCCATGAGAAACAGAATGATTGGCATCCTTTGCTTCTACAATAGCAATGGGTGTTGCCTTATTTGCATAAAGTACATAGTCGGCAAACTTCGGTTTCTCTCTATGCACAAGATTACCATGAAGGCTAATTTTACCGTCAGTAAATTTAACCTTCTGTTCCATGAATATACTATCCTTTGACCATCCCTTGCTTGTAATGGCTTCGTTGATATAGCGGAACTTGATGTCCTCTTCTGTAAGTTCTTTGCTTATGCCCATGTTCAAATAACGTTTTATTATCGGAAGTTATTTTGTCCAGTTCTAAAAATCCAGCATTTGGCGTTTTTACTCTCGCTCGTCCTCGTCTGTTATCAAGTCCTTCAAATCGACTTGTAGAATTTTGGATATTTCAAGCAATGTTTCCAAATCTGGCTGGTATTTATTCCTGGCGTAGCAGTTTACTGTACTAAAGCTCTTCCCAAGCTGTTTTGCAAGCCATGTCTGAGAGATGCCTTTTTCTTCCAACGTGTCTTTTATTCTGTTCAGTTTCATATTTTCACCGAATTTTACTGCAAATATACATTAAATTTTGCGATAATAATTCGTTATATGGCTTTAATAGATAAAAATATAACGATATTTCACACTTTCACACCCATTTGATACGAAATAAGGGAATAAAGAGATTTTATCCTCCTTACTCCCTTTCTTTTCTTCCCTAATTTCCAAATACTTTTTCCACTCGCTTGACTGCATCCGCTCTCATCTGCATGGCTACGGAAGCATAAATCTGTGTTGTCTTAACACTTTTATGACCCAATAGTTTGCTCACAGTCAAGATGTCACATCCTGCGAGGATAGCCAATGTTCCAAAAGTGTGCCGACTTGTGTGAAATCCGAGAACCTTTGTAATGCCAGCTCGTTTTGCCATGTGCTTCAAGGCTCTGTCACAGTTGCAGATTTGCGGTGTGTTAAACACAAGGCTATCTTCACTTTTATCTTCCTTGTCGGGCAACCATTCCAATGCCTTTTTGCCTAATGGTATCAGAATGGGGTGCTTGGTTTTCTGCATACGAGGCAGATAGATTGCCAATCCCGCATCAGTTTGGCGAATATCCTTCCATTTTAAGTTGGATATGTCGCTATGTCTTAAACCTGTAAAGCAACAGAACATATAACATTGCTTGGTTGCAGGACTGCCTGTTTCTACGGAAGCCAATGACATGACCTCTTCTTTTGTCAATGCAACGATATTACTCTCTGCCTTGCTGACCTTTTCCCTTATATCCAATGAAGCAAAAGGATTTGCGCTTATCAGACCGTTTCTGACCGCCTTGTTCAATATGGTGTTGAGTGTGGTCTGCATTTGGTGCATGGTGGACTGTGCCAACTTCTGAGGGTTGCTTGGAGACTTTGGTGAAACATAGATGTCCCTCATATAGTTCAAGAAGCCCATATATACGTTTTTATTGAAGTCTATCAATCGTATGCCACTTTTATGGCTGTATTTCATATATTGGTGCATGATGGCTATCAGCTTCCATACATTCTTGATGTAGTTCTGAGAATACGCTTGGCTGTCAATCAATCCCTTGTGATAATCAAGCAGCCATTCTGAGAAAACAGGCGATGCCTTTCTTAATGCCGTTTCATCTGGAGACTTTGCCTCCTTACGAATACCAAGGAGTCTTTCTGCCTTTATAGCGACCGCCTTTTTCATGGCGTTCTTGTTCTCTCGCTTTGCGTCTTCGTTTACCTCTGGAACAAGGTACAAATGCAGTGACTCATATTCCCTTTTACCATTCTCATAGCAGTCAAGGTATAGCGACTGACTGCCATTTTTTAACACTCTTGTTCTTATCTCTATACTCATTTTCAGTTACCTTTTCTATTAGTGCTAATCAAATAGATTATCAACCTTGTTGACCGCCTCCACTTTTTTCTCGTCCACTATCTTGCTGTATATCTGTGTTGTAGAGACATTGCTATGCCCCAATAATTTGCTTGTAGTATAGATGTCAACTCCAAGTGTCAGCATCATCGTGGCGAAGGTGTGCCGTGAGCAGTGAAACGAGATGTGCTTTTTAATATCAGCATTTTGCATCCATTTACGAATGTCGTGACATACCGTTGGAGTGCCTGGCAAAGTGAATATCGGCTCGTTAGGGTCTTCTTTTTCATTAAGGCAGTTCAGAGCCTCTTTTGATAATGGAACATTGACGAGTTTGTTTGTCTTCTCCATGATTGTGCGGACAAACTTTGTCTTTCCGTCAGATGCGAGAAACACCTTGTTCCATGTGAGCGCACGTACATCACCCAAGCGCAATCCTGCAAAGCAAGAGAAGATAAATGCCTTTTTTACTTCCGTGTTGGCGCAGTCCGCTTTCATAATGGCTTTCAACTCGTCAATGGTCAGATATTCTCTTACGCTTTCGGCTGGCTGATGCTTCTCCTTGGCATCCAACAGTTTCATTGGATTGTTTGCTATGATACCCTCACGCACTGCCTTATTCAACGCTCCATTGAATACCGCTTGATGATGATGTGCGCAACCTTGACTGATTACAGCTGTAGCGTCTTTCTTCACTCCATGATGTGCCGTTTTCAAAAACTTCACGAAGCCACGGCAGAAATCAACATCTATTTCTGACAAACAGATATTGATGTCGCCAGTCGTGGCAAGGTACTGTTCTATCTTGTGGCGCATCTCCTTTCTTCCTTTCAGTGTGGATTTGGCAAAGTTGCCGTCCGACTGCTCATATTTGCAGAGCCAAGTCAGCAGTGGCATATTCTCCTGCTTGATTTTCTCCCATTGTTTGATGCCACGGTTCTGCAACCCCAATATTCTTTCTGACTTCACCTTGTTTGCCACTTGCATAGCGTGCCTGTTCTGGTCTTTTGAAATCGGGTCTTTCTCTGGAACGAGGTAGAGCGACAGCGACTCGTATTTTCTGACACCATCTGAATAAATGTCGAGATAGAGGCTGATATTTCCATTCTTCAACTTGCGCTGACGAATGCGAACAGGCTCTTTTGGTTTTGATACTTTCTTTTGTCTTCCCATGCTGTTATATGCTTTTATTTGTTTCTATTTTATGCCCCCATTCGGGTTTCTCTGAGGTCAAAGTTATAAAGATTATTTTGTTTCGCGTAACAAACGTGCAACAAAATGCACCAAAAATAGATTTTTAACAGTCAAGGAAATAAAAGAAATCAAATCAAAGAAGTATCTGTGTATCAATGGGATAACGTGTGTTTTCTTTGATTTATTACGACTTTGTTTTACGCCATAATATCCTCTACTTCGTCGGTTTCTACGTACTGCTGTTGTTTGACATTGTCCTTTGCATACAGGTGGAGAACCTGACAGCGATAACCGCCAGTGAACAGACAATGGCGGCATACCTGCAAAACTCGTTCTTCTCGGCCGGCTACCTCATGGCAGCCAGCATTGTGGCTTTAAAATGCCTGAATCTCGTGCCGGACTTGGCGGCGTGGATGATACCTGAAGGTGATACGGCATTCTCTACCCGAAACTTCGGTGAAGGCGTGGCACAACAGGTGAAAATGTCCACTACGGGGGCTATAGCACACATGACGAAATAAGGAATAATGAAAAATTGAGAATGCTGAATGAAAAATTTCGGAAGATAAGGAATAAATTGAATAAAACACGAAAAACAGTATGGTAATCAAAAACTTAGAGAACAAAATCAAGCTGGTGACGATATTCTGCGGATTTTTTCTTGCCGGATGTGTGCTCATCAGCCTGTCGAGCATCTGGACGGCAAGGATGATGGTGACAGATGCCCAGCAGAAAGTGTATGTACTGGACGGCAATGTACCCATTTTGGTACAACGGACCACGATGGAGGAAACGCTTGACGTGGAAGCGAAAAGCCATGTAGAAATGTTCCACCACTTTTTCTTCACGTTGGCACCGGATGACAAGTATATCCGCTACACTATGGATAAGGCGATGTACCTGGTGGATGAGACCGGACTGGCGCAATACAACACGCTGAAAGAAAAGGGATTTTATAACAACATCATGGGAACGAGTGCGGTATTCTCGATATTTTGTGACAGTATCAACTTCAACGAGGAAAAAATGGAGTTTACCTATTACGGGAGACAACGCATCGAGCGAAGGACTTCCATTCTCACCCGTGAGCTGGTGACGGCCGGCAAACTGAAGCGAGTGCCCCGGACGGATAATAATCCGCATGGGCTGTTGATAGTGGATTGGCGCACCCTGCTGAACAAAGACATTGAACAAAAGTATAAAAACAATTTCTGATATGAGCTGGAAGAAAATGGTTTTCGGAGAAAAGATGCCTGACAAGGACGATCCGAAGTACAAAGAAAGGTATAAGAAAGAGGTGGCGGCCGGCCGCAAGGCTGCCCGGCTATTGAAACTCGACAAGGCGGCAGGGGGCGTACAACGCTTTGCCTGCAAACATCCCCGGTGGTTTCTTGCCATTGTGTTCGGCATTGTGCTGACCTGCTTGGGGCATAACATCTACCGGATGGTAGCGGTATATCAAATCCACCAAACAGAAGAACGCATAACCGCCACGGAACACCAGGAACAATTATTGAAACAAAGACACAAGACACATGATGATAACAGACAAAATTAATTTCAAACAGCCGAAGTATGTGCTGCCTGCCATTCTCTATCCGCTACTGCTGATTAGCGGTTATCTGATATTTGATATTTTCGACACTGAACCGGCGAGAACGGAGAATGCCCTGCAAACGACGGAGTTCCTGAATCCGGAACTTCCGCAAGCACGTGTGGATAACAACGGTGGCATCGATGGCAAATATGAGAGCATGGTGAAATCATACGGCAGGATACAGGACTTTTCCGCCGTGGAGAATATAGAACGCAACAACAATGAAGATGACAAAGAAGCATACGAATCCAAATATACGGAAGACGACCTCGCCCTGCTCGACATGGAAGCGGACAAGCGGACGGAAGAACTGGAGCGGCTGCGTGAGATGCAGGAACGCTTGCGAAAAAGCGCCGAAAAAGGCGAGGCAATGAACAATGACACCGTTTCTCTACCCTTGCCCGACGAGGACGGGCGCATTGCCCGAAGCGAACAACGGCGCAAGGAAGCGTTGGCGGAACTGGACAAGGCTCTTGCCGAAGCGAGGTTGCAGGGTCGAAAAGGATTGGAACCTACACCGGATAATACTGACACATCCGTTTCCAGACCGATGACGACAGGAACGGTGACGGACAGAAATGTGGAAGTGAACGACAACATCGTGCATGAGATTGCCGATGATGCGGAGACCGGTCAGGTGGTGAAGAAAATCAAGACTTCCTCCGACTACTTTCACACCCTTGCGGAGAACGCGCCTGAACCCAAGCTGATAAAGGCAATCATTGACGAGAACATTAAGGCGGTGGACGGCTCACGTGTGCGGCTCCGCCTGCTCGATGATGTGGAAATCAATGAGACGGTGGTACCCAAAGGCTCATACCTCTATGCTACGATGAGCGGCTTCGGCAACCAGCGTGTGAAAGGCAGCGTGAAAAGCATATTGGTGGACGATGAACTGGTGAAAGTAAACCTGTCGCTCTATGACACGGACGGACTGGAAGGGCTGTACGTACCGGGCAGCGCTTTCCGGGAGACGGCACAGGATGTGGCTTCCAACGCCATGAACAGCACGATGAACATCAATAACGGTACATCGGGAAACGCTTTCTCCCAATGGGGAATGCAGGCTATACAGAATGCCTACCAGCGAACGAGCAACGCTCTATCGAAGGCGGTGAAGAAAAACAAGGCCAAACTGAAGTACGGCACATTTGTGTATCTGGTAAATGGCAGGGAGAAAAGGAAATAGAAGCATAGCGGAAGCATATACAATGAATGATAATGTAATAAACAAGAAAATAGAATGAATGCACGAATTAAAATCTTGAGTCTGGTGGCCGAGGTATTGGCGGTTTGTCCGCTGGCGGCACAGACCACGTATGAGGAAATGGAGCAACTGACGGTGAATGAACAGGTGACAACGGTGATAACAGCTACCGAGCCGGTGCGCTTCGTGGATATTTCCACGGATAAGGTTGCCGGAGACCAGCCTATCAACAATACTATCCGGCTGAAACCCAAAGAGGCGGGACACGAAGACGGCGAGGTGCTTGCCATTGTGACCATCGTGACGGAACGCTACCGAACGCAATACGCACTGGTTTACACCACCCGGCTGCAAGAGGCGGTGACGGACAAGGAAATACACGCTGTAGAGACCACAGCTTACCATAACCCGGCGGTGTCGCTCTCCACAGAGGACATATACCGGTTTGCCCGTAGGGTATGGACTTCTCCGGCTAGATACCGGAACGTAAGCTGCAAACAACACCGTATGACCATGCGGCTGAACAACATTTATGCCGTGGGCGACTACTTTTTCATTGACTTCTCGATAGAGAACCGTACACGCATCCGCTTCGATATAGATGAGATGCGAGTGAAACTCGCTGACAAGAAGGTGTCGAAAGCTACCAATGCGCAGGTGATTGAGTTACAGCCAGAAATGATGTTGGAACAGGGTAAGTCGTTCCTGCACGGCTACCGTAACATCGTGGTGATACGGAAAATGACTTTCCCCAATGACAAGGTGCTGACCATAGAACTAAGCGAAAAGCAAATTTCGGGGCGCAATATCTCGCTGAACATCGACTATGAAGATGTGCTGAATGCGGACAACTTTAATGAAGTCTTACTTAATGAAGAATGAGGAATCAGGCATGAAGAATTTTTATTTGAACAAGATGTTTGTATTGGCGGTAATCCTGTTTACCACTTGTGTTCCGGGATTTGCGGACAACCATAGGGGGAGGTTGCAGATTGGCACCGGACTCCTGTATGAGCGAGGCATGGACTTGACGGTGGCTTACGAACATGAGACACGTTATCATAACGCTTGGGAGTATTTCGGGAACGTGTATCTGAAATGGGACGAATGCGCTTCGTGCGGTCACGTATGCCCGAAGTCGTTTTGGAGCAACTACAACACGTGGGGCTTGGGCGTAGCCTACAAGCCTTGCGTGACACGAGGACGCAACCACCATGGCAACCTGCGCATAGGCGGTTCGCTCGGCTCTGACCGGCACAATGTGGTGGGCAGCGTACACGCCGGATATGAGCATAGTTACTCTTTGCGTAAGGGTTGGCAGGTATATTGGCAGGTGAAAAGCGACCTGATGATTGGTGGGAATGACTTGTTCCGCACAGGAGTGGTTATCGGGGTGAAATTGCCTATTAAATGAAAAAATTGCCGCTGAACTAATATACGGCAAGAAGTAAAAATAACAATAGGGGTAAATAAGGACCATAGACAATGATAAATAAAACACAGGATATGAATGAAATGCAGACACGAATGGAACAAATGGCAAGGGTTATTCATAATAAGGTAGGGAAAGGCATGAGACTAGGAATAATGTTTTTGGGGATGATTCCGGCTACAGCATTGGGGTTAGTGGCGTGTGATGAACACCGGGATTTTCCAGACACCGGCATGAAGGTGGGCCATATCCTTTGTACGGACGGTAAGGTAATGAGCTATGAGGACTACAGCCTATCGGGAAAGGAGGCCATAGCCGTGGTGTTCCACCTGAACCGGGATGAAGCGATGGCAGGAAACGGATATGCGGTCTATCTGCACGACCTTGCGCCGGAAGCCTTTGCGGACAGCATCGGGATTGCACAAGGCACATCGGCTGACTTGGCGGCTTTGGACGGCAATGAGAATACGTTTGCCTTGTATGAAACGACGGAGACGTCCTCGCCGATAGCTGAGCAGGTTTTTGATTTATGGAAGTATGGGCAGAGTGCCTACGTGCCTTCGGTAGCGCAAATGCGCTTGCTGTATGCCAGCCGTGAGGCGGTGAATCCGTATATCGAGCAATGCGGCGGTATGCCTATCCCGGACAGTGCCAACGAGTGTTGGTACTGGACTTCGACCGAAGTGGCCGGACAGGAAACCGCCAAAGCATGGTTGTATTCGACCGGTAGCGGTACGATACAAGAAACTCCCAAATGGCAAGCACACAAAGTGCGTCCGATAATCACACTGAATGAATAATCATCCAACCATATCACTATGGAAGAAAGTAAAGAATTACAGGGAGTATATAAGATATTCCGCACGGCAATCTATGTATCCTTACTTATAGAGTTCTTCATGTATGCCATTGACCCGGAGGTACTGGACTATTGGAACGGTGTGGTGTGTGATGTGCACAGCCGTATAAAAAGTTGGTTCCTTTACCATGATGGGCACTTGGTGTACAGTAAAATTGCCACATTCGCATTAATATGCATCACTTGCGTAGGAACGAGAAACAAGAAGCATTTGGAATTTAATGCACGGAAACAGGTGCTTTATCCATTGGTCAGCGGTATCGCACTGCTGATTATTGCTGTATGGCTATTCGGCTTTACGATAGACTTTCGACTATATTCCCTTCGGTTGAACATTGTTTTATATATGGTGTCCTCAGTAATCGGAACCCTATTGGTACACGTGGCGTTGGACAATATATCGAAGTTCTTAAAGGAAGGGTTGCTGAAAGACCGATTCAATCTGGAGAATGAGAGCTTTGAGCAATGTATGGAACTGGTGGAAAACAAATACTCGGTAAATATCCCGATGCGGTTCTATTATAAAGGCAAGTTCCGCAAAGGCTGGTGCAACATCACCAATCCTTTTCGTGGCACATGGGTGGTCGGCACACCCGGTTCGGGTAAGACATTCTCAATTATCGAGCCGTTTATCCGTCAGCACTCGGCAAAGGGTTTTGCGATGGTGGTCTATGATTACAAATGGCCGACACTTGCCACAAAACTCTACTATCATTACCTTAAAAACCAACAGCTCGGCAATCTTCCCGAAGGCTGCAAATTCTCGGTGATCAATTTTGTGGATGTGGAATACTCCAGACGGGTAAACCCTATTCAGCAGAAGTATATCAATAATCTCGCAGCCGCTTCGGAGACGGCCGAGACCCTGTTGGAATCTCTGCAAAAGGGTAAGAAGGAAGGCGGTGGCGGTAGCGACCAGTTCTTCCAAACCTCGGCGGTAAACTTCTTGGCCGCTTGCATCTATTTTTTTGTAAACTATAAGAAAGAACCTTACGACAAGGAGGGGAACAAACTGTGTGCAGAAATGACGGAAGAACCACAGACCAAACGGCTGAAACCGACCGGAAGGGTGTTTGACGCACAAGGAAATGAGGTGGAACCCGCCTACTGGTTGGGCAAATATTCGGATATGCCGCATATTCTATCCTTCCTGAACGAGAGCTACCAAACCATTTTTGAGGTACTAGAAACAGACAATGAGGTGGCTCCGCTGTTGGGACCGTTTCAAACAGCCTTGAAAAACAAGGCAATGGAACAATTAGAGGGTATGATTGGTACACTACGTGTTTATACCTCCCGACTTGCCACCAAAGAAAGCTATTGGATATTCCACAAAGACGGTGATGATTTTGACTTAAAGGTAAGTGACCCGAAAAGCCCGAGTTATCTGCTGATAGCCAACGACCCGGAAATGGAAGGAATAATCGGCGCACTGAACGCATTGATATTAAACAGACTAGTAACGAGAGTGAATACCGGCCAAGGGAAAAATATCCCGGTGAGCATCATCGTGGATGAGCTGCCTACACTATACTTCCATAAAATAGACCGGCTGATAGGTACAGCACGAAGCAACAAAGTAAGTGTGGCTTTGGGCTTTCAAGAGCTTCCACAACTCGAAGCGGACTACGGCAAGGTGGGTATGCAGAAGATTATCACAACGGTGGGCAATGTAGTATCGGGCTCAGCACGTGCGAAAGAAACCTTGGAGTGGCTGAGTAATGACATCTTCGGCAAGGTGGTGCAATTGAAGAAAGGCGTGACGATAGACCGGGACAAGACAAGCATCAACCTGAACGAGAATATGGATAACCTTGTGCCTGCCAGTAAGATTTCCGATATGGCTACGGGTTGGATATGCGGACAGGTGGCACGCGACTTCACAAAAACAAAAATCGGAATGCGAGACCAGCTGAACATACAAGAAGCGGAGGAATTTAAGACCTCCAAATTCTTCTGCAAGACAGACTTCAATATGGTGACCATTCAGAAAGAGGAAGCGGCATATGTGCCATTGCCCAAGTTCTACACGTTCAAATCGAGGGATGTGAGGGAGCGTATCTTGTATGCCAATTTTATTCAAGTAAATAAAGATGTGAAAGATATGATTAACGAGATTTTTCAAAAGAAAAAAGCTATCTAAAGTTTTGTATTATCAAAAGTTTATTCAGAGAGAACGGATATTCTGTTATAGAAAGAACTTTTTGAAAAACTTTTGATAATACTGTTATAGATTTACTTTCTTTCTACTCATTTATGTTTATTATGTTTATGCCATATTCCTTCATGTATTTCAGTAATAATTTTTGCGTACTTGTTTTTTTACATCTAATGATTTGATAGATTATTTATACTTAAAATGCTTCCGTTACTTGAAAAAGAATAGATTTTATTTTGTTGAAACATATAAACTATCCCATATTGCTGATATGGTATTATTGTTTTCTTTAAAACTGTTGTTGGTGCCATGTCAAATTGAGTATCTATAGTTTGATAATTGCTCTTGTAACATACATCATCATACATACACGGAATAACCTCCTTGCCTTTTTCGTCTATCATTCCCCACTTGCCTGATTTTTGGACAAATGTTATCTTTTCACGAAACGGATAAATTAAATCATATTGGCATTTTACAACTTCCTTACCTTTATTATTTATGCATCCCCATTTACCTTCTGATATCGCAAATGACTTCCCTACAGATCGAAGTTGCAGTCCGTTATTAACAATAGATAATTTTTTTTCAATCGGAAATATTATACAGTATACAGGAGTTATAGTATCCCCTTTTTGATTAATAAGCACTGTTGAACAAGGTGTTAAAATAGGCATTTTATCTTGGTCAGTGCCTATCTTCGCCATTGCTAAGGATTTATGAAATCCATATTCTCCAAAACAACTCACCCAATCATACATCATAGAAATTATAATATTCCCATTTCTATCCATAAATCCCCATTTCCCATTCTTCTTAACGGCGGCCAAGTTATTGCAATATTGCCTACCATCTTGAAATTTTTGCATGAAAACCAATTGATCATATTTATCTGCATAGTATACAGGAAAAGAATCACAGTGCATACAACTACGATTCATAAAAGGATATTCCCTTGTAACAGTACAGGAAACTTGCAATATAAAGAAAGTTACCAACCAAAACGATGGTAACTTTCTTAAAAATGTAATAGTCATAACACTCACCAACCAATTATACTTTCAAATGTAGAAGCATCAGCCCAATTGATAGCAATCCAGCAATTTTGACTATGATTTACATCATTAGTTGTATAGTAATAACGCATTCCTACTGGGTTGGCTCTTTCTACATCATTCTCTTCATAAATAGGTTCTCCATGCAAAACCATCCCATTTCTCAATGAATAGAATTCTTTGCTCGTTACTGGAGTTCCATAAACTCCATATTTTCCGTTCTTTCCTATTACACCAACTTGAATAGAACGTACATGTATAGTTTTCCCATTTCTGTTGACAGTGAAACTTCCTGTGGAAATAGATGTTGTCGGATCGAAGCCTATGACATCTTCAAAATAAAAAAAAGAGGGTGCATCCAGAAATTTATTCATTAATGCAATCGCCTGACTTTCTGATATATTTCCTGTGAATCTAGGCTCAACAGAACGGGTTTGCAAATTTTGAGTCCCTAGCATTTCATCTAAGTCATTAGTACATGATACAATAGATATACCCACTAATAATACTAATAAAAATCTCATTTTTTTCATCTTTACATAATTTAAATTTAACATAAGTAGATTTTAATTTCACATTAATCCAATCGCAATATTTTTATTGCTCTAATTGTTTCAATCAAATATATGCCATAATGTCGTCTAATATATGCCATGAACCTACTCTATCAGCTTTTCGGTATCCGCTCCTTTGTACAGTGAGGTCTGTAGTGATTATCGTCGACTTATAATCATAACTCAATACTTTTTAGTAAGAATAACCTTGTATTCTTGTGGTAAATATGCTTGCAAAACGATTCTGTTTTTAGATTTTTCCATAATCGTCCAACTACCAACTAAAGCACTATTTTTAAAAATAATCTTTCGTCCATCAATCTGGTAATATACTGCATTTACGGTTGCCGGATCACCACTGCCTTCTCCATTGATATACATTCCTTCTACAGCTGAATTAAACTCTATGATACCATATTCCTTGTGTTCAACTTTTCCGTTCTCGGTATATCTATTGAGTTCAACATCCCAAGTTGTTTGTATTAATTCTTGAGGTGTAAGTGATATTACATCGTCCTTATCATCATTATCGCAACCAACAAAAAACAGACATAGACTTGTTACCACAAATAATAATATCCTTTTCATAATCATTATTTTATAATCCTATAATTCTATACGAATTTGCCAGAGTAGCCATTGAAATAGATTTTGTCGGCAACGACTCAACCCAACTACGTATTCCGTAATCATCTAAAATCCAGTCTCCATCCAAATCATCAGTATAATGTGAAAACGCTATCTTATTTTCAGTGTCATAGATGTATTGAATACCGGTACGCGGATTTGTATATGTGTACATATTAGCTTCGTTAACTTTGGGAAGATCTATACACAATGGATTGCCAATTTTAGGGTTTAAACGTGTAACAGAATTAGAACTGATACGCAATTCATAAAAATTCTGCTTTTGTGTTTTTATATTCAATGCTTTTTGACTGAACACTGTAGCATTCTCATTTTGTCTCAACTCAGCATCAGATGCTGTAGAAGCATTACCAGAGCGGAGTACTATTCTATCTCCTTGCCGTGTAAATAGCACAGCAACAACATCATATAATGCCTCATTTGAAGAACTGTATCTTTCAAATACACGCATTATTTCAATGTGAGGTTCGACAAAACTTGGATATTTTTCTAGAAGATTAGAAGTAGTAGCATCTAACCTCTTCTTAAAATTTTCTTCTATGACAAATGCTGACAAAGGATATAGCCCATTATCTGTAATATCAATAATGGTATGTTTCTTACTATCTGACAATGATGCCACCCAAGGAGCCAAATCAAAATTAATATTAACAAGATTTTCTGCACTATTCATGCTCAATCCTACAGGGTCACCTCCGTAAATCCACATTTTTGTATATAATTGTTCCATGTTATACTCTGAAGATTCATAATTGAAGTTTCCTTTTCCAAATTGAAAGTCTCCGCTAACTGAGTTTTTTTTCCAAGAGAAAGAGGCATCTATACTTTTCTCCATTCCTGTTTCCTTAGAAGTACTACTACTACCATTGCGACTTAATCCTGTATAAAGAGCACAAGCTTTTCCTCCAGTAATATATCCTGTAAGTATGCACTCACCATACGTGTCTAATATATTTCCAAGAGTGGACGAATATAGATTTCTAAGAAATACAGGAGATAAACATTCACGAGCATAAAATTTACGTGCTCCATCTGATGCTTGAAGGTTAAAAGAAGAATTCTTCAACATCAAGTTCAGTTCTCCATATACAACTTTTTGTGATGATGTTAATTCTGATTTGAAAGTTTCTTCTGTTTTTTTCTTTCTTCCTAATTTAAATAGGCCCAAATTAAGTTGGAATCCAGAAGCCACTTTTTTAGTTTGCGATAACTTTGACTCATAACTATTATAATCAGAATAAGAAAAGCGTTCTGACATATACACCTGTAAAGAGCGTCCTGTTATATAGTCACTTCCATATTCTTTTACTTTCATCAAATCAATGACGGGCGATATAACATTTTCATAGTCACCCAAAATGGAATTTCCAATAGAATAGGAGTATCCCAAAAGCACATCTGAATTACCTATAATTCCTCCACTCTCATTTACAGCTCTTGTAGCTGTTTTATCCTCCAAAATCACAGGACGTGTACGAATTTCCTTAGGAAGTGCTGCGTTTCTTTCTTGTAGCACTACGACACCGTTATCATCTATTTCTGATTGCTCATAAAAAGATTCGTCATTCGTGCAACCTATTGCCATAAGACACAATGACAATGCTGTAAAGTGTAATTTGTTCATATCAGTTATATATTATTTTGTTACATAAATTTTACGTTCAGGATCAAATGATAGAGAATAATTTAATTCCTCACCTGTTTCCAAATCAAAATAGTGAGGTTCATTAATTGGTTTGTTAAGTTCTGGATCGGCAACAGAATAACCTCTCCATGTTCCTCTTACTTTTATTTCACGGTCCCCGTATTTTGCAACAGCAACATAAGGGACATTAAGTATAAAAGTTTTAAACTTAGTAGTCAGTTGCAATAAACATCTCGGTTTCATTTCAATACTCGTAGAATATTCTACTGGAGCAGATAATTTTTGCGTAGCACTTGAATAAATAGCATCTTTAGACTCATCACCCATTAATACAGCTTTTCCTGCAATAGGTCTAGGACGTGGAAATTTAATGGATGACGGAGAAGAAATGTTAACTTTTAAAGTACCTGCCGTTTCATAGAAATTGGATGTTTCTTCTGCATTAAAATTTATTGTAAGATTTTCGTTTGTAGTATATTCATGTACGTTTGTCAAACTAGTTACCTTAGATATTACTGCGCCATTTGATATTGTTGCATTTTCCAAATCAAAGGTTACATTTTGCAAAGTAAATGAAGCTGTAGGAGTAATTAAAAACTCTTGTTGAGCGCGGTAATTTACTCTCTGGGCATATCCCAATTTATTGTTAGCTTTAGCCTCAAGTACGTGATAAAAAACAGACCAACTATTATTCGGATCAGATTGTCCTAAATATGATTCACTTTGAATAGAAAAGTACCCCTTATAAGTAGATGGTATAAGATCCCAACCTGCACTATATAATGACCCTGAATTATCTTTTGCTGTCATCAGAATCTTATCATCTGGAGCATTTGTGTAATAACCGACAGATAATGGTGTGTTTGAGGCACTAGAATATATCAAATATGGAATGCCAGATGTTGCCGGAAGAATTTTAAGATAAAACCGGCTTCCTAATGATGTCGATGAATTTCCCAATGTAACCTCTTTTCCTGCTCCATCACAGAAAAGATAAGAATTTGAAGTTGTAGAACCACTTGCGACAGTACGAACCTTAATCGTTACCGGAAGTTCTCGAATCGCATAGATGTTAGATGAAAAGAAATCATCTACAGTTGCATCAAGAGCTTGTACTTTCCGATTGTTAGAGTACATTTTCTCATAACGTGCCTTCAACTCTTTAAGTTCTTCTGTTTCTTCAAGAGACACAAGTTCTCCCAAATCAATCGTATCACTTAGGCATGACCGTGTCAAAGAGGCATTTTCTGGAACATTCTCAAAAGAATCTTTAGCGAATTCCTCCATTTCATTTGTACATGCTGCCGCGAAAGCAGCAACAAATAACAGCATTGAAATTTTACTTTTCATAATTATACTATTAAAATTAGACATAAGTTATCTGCATGTTTCACACTGAGTG
>OGRJ01000310.1_pt1 | contig 48188 bp, 43 predicted proteins | sample 1553411 | NCBI WGS metagenome assembly OGRJ01 (sample SAMEA2580084, study PRJEB22360) | human gut metagenome | biome: human gut; feature: human-associated habitat; material: faeces | place: Denmark | collected 2008/2010
CCCTGTACAGGGCAGGTTACCCACGCGTTACTCACCCGTCCGCCACTCAGTCACCGATCGATCATCCGAAGAATCTCAAAAGGTGCTTCGTTCGACTTGCATGTGTTAGGCACGCCGCCAGCGTTCATCCTGAGCCAGGATCAAACTCTCAAATAAAATGTTCAAGATGTCAGATCAAGGTCCAGAACCACTGGTTCTTTTCCTGTCATTACTGTTTATTTAGGTTTTGAACTTTCGTTCTGTTCCATGGACTTTCCTGCAGACATCACTCTCAGGAAAACCCGAATGAAATTTGAATTAACGTTCAAGGTTGTTTTGTTATTCAGTTATCAAGGTTTTGCTTTCGTGCGAAAGCTTTTATATTTTATCACATCGGCTTTTATTTGTCAAGAACTTTTTTAAATAATTTTCAACTTCTTTTCGAAAGTTTTTTGCGCTCAACTCATTAGGTTAGGCATCTCGTTCTTTTAAGTCGTGCAACTTTTATATCGTATCACACATCTTTTATTTTGTCAAGAGTTTTTTCATTTTTCTGAAAGAATTCTTTCATCTTTCTTTCAAATTAATGTGCTCTCATGTGCGACGTATGCTATCTTATCATAGAGTTGCATCCTCGTCAAGGGTTTTTTTCATTTTTTTAAAATAATTTTCCGCAGGAAAGGGAGACGCGCCCAAAGAGAGCGTCTCCCTTTCCTGCGGAAAATCCTATTTACCGTTTTTCCAGAACTGAAGCTGCATTTTCACTATTTTATCACGAAATACTACATGATAAGTTCTCCAGCCTTTTGCTGGTACAATTGTTTCTATAGAATCGCCTTCTAGTTCACCCTGGAATAAAATATTTCCCTTTATATTAAATATTGTACATTCATTGCCTCGTACTGCAATGATTTCTTTACCCCACATAGATATGGAATCATAATTCATATCGACGATATGATTTAACTTTCTGGCACCTTTTTTATTATAAACCTGAAGAATATACTTACCTTTTTCCGGATTGGCAGAATTATTGATAATATAGCCTACATAATCCTCATTTTCAAATACACTCTGTATTTGCTGATCAAACTCCAGTTTTTTCTTCTCATTTGGAGAATCCTCTATATTATAAAAATATGTTACTTTGCTTCCGAATGCCGCTACCGTATTATCATCCATAAAGCTAACTTTAGGAATAATCGTATTTGTATAATCAAATCCGCCTTTTAATGGTATGCTATCCGATTGGAGCTGTCTGCTGAGATCGTAAAATGCAATAGATGTTTTGGAAGTATTTCCATTGATAGAATAATAGCTTACCGCAAGCTGTGTTCCATTCGGAGAAATCGCTGCTGTAATCGGATAACCTTTTTCCTCTATAGATGAGCGCATGTCCGCAATCAACTTCCCGTTTTTTCCATATACTTGTACATAATTGCTGTCAGAGCCTTCAAGTATCATCTGTATAATACCCTGCTCAGAAACGGTTGCCTGTAACAACGGATATTTCAATGTGAATTCTCTCACTTTTCCATTTTTATTGAGTAATATAAGCGTATTCTCGCCTTTATCTCCTAATACTGCATAAGAATCTGACTTCGCCAGAAATGGATGCTCATAGGATAATGCAATATTCCATTCTGCTCTTCCAAACTGCTTTTGATATTCAATACCGTTGCTGCTATATTTCAGATATCCTTCATCAAAGTTTTCGTAAGATACATCACCGCTGTCCTCTGTATCAACTTTATCTTTATATGTATAATAGTTGCATTTGCTATTAAAAAGAATATAAGCGACTATCGCTGTTCCCGCTAAGATCAACGCCAGCAGCAATATCTTTATCCTTCGATTTCTTGCAGCTTTCTTTCTTATCTTTGCCAGTTCATCTTTCTTATTTGTAAACAATTCGTAATTATATATCTGTTTTGCCATTCATTTCTCTTTCTATAAAATATTTTATGACGTATGTATACTATATGACATAGATGTCGTATGCATATTATATGACATTTATGTCACTCCGCTCATTATAGCATGAACCTTTTTAATCTTCAATCTGAGGGATTTCTAAAATTTGACCTGGATATATCTCATCTACATTATCTATTCCATTCGCTTCTGCAATCATTTCTATATAGTTATATGACTGATACATTTTCTTTGAAATTCCAGCTAATGTATCTCCTCTTTTTACGGTATAGTATCCTCCTATGCTCCCCCAGGTTTGCTGTGTTTTTTCCGTGGTTTGCGTTTCACTTGCTTCGGTATCCTGCACGGCAGATTCACTGTTACTTTCTTCTGATATTTCGGAAGAACCCGCTTTTTCATCAGAAACCACTTCATTTTCACTGTTCTGTGTCGTTTCTATCTTAGACACGGTATCTGTTTCCTCCTCTCCCTGCTGTGCACCTGTCACATTTTTCGCATCCGTCATTTCCTGCTGTTGAAATACCTCCTGCATTTTCTGATTTCCCTGATACTGTACCGCAGACCTTACTCCATAAATAAGAACCATCGCTGCTACAAGACCGCCCGCAACATACGCTGGGTTAGCAAATGCCGATTTCGGCCGCAAACTTTTCTTTTTTCTTAGCGCCTTTTTATAATTTTTCACAACAGCAGTATCCCTCTTTATTGTTTCCGAACGCCTTCCCCGTTCCGGCATTCGCCCCATCTCACCCTCTGCTAACATATAATTTTTCATTTCCTGATTTGTTTCATAATAAATGTAATATCCTCGCTGTTTTTTAAGGGAATAATTTTCAAATTGATAAAATGCATCCTCATTTTCAAGGGCATCAATCATATATAACACTTTATTTTCTCCGCTAAAGTTATCCATGTGAATTCGTATAATTTTGTCATTTAAATCAACAGAAAACCCCATTCTTGACAAAAACCATCCACAAATCTCCAGCTCCGGAAAAAAGGAATCTCTTATTCTATAAATCTCTCCCCAGTTTTCCTCTGAAAAAATCGTCTCATCTAAATCCAGTTCGAAATTCTGGCATGCCGCTGCTCCACTTATGAACATACACTTTCCTATCGTAGTTTTATACATTTTCCCAAATAAAATAGCACCTCTTGCATAAAGATTTTCTGGCTGCGCCAATTTATTTAAATATGTATACACATAATCTTCCACATAAATTTTCTTTGCTCCCGGCTCTCCAATCTGCCTGTAATTTCTAGGAAGATTTCTTGATACTTCTCCTTTTTCATTTCCTTTTTTCTTTCCCGTTTCCTGTCTTTCCTCTGCCATAAATCTCCCACCTTCCCTGTTCTATTTCTAACTCCGCTCTTTGCCCTATGCTTAAAGCTGCAGTTTCCTGATTTATTTTATATTTTCTTTTCAGGCTGTCTCAATCATAGCATTTCCCAATTCTTGTCTATGGCAGTTCTTGTCATATGCTTTCGCATTTTTCTTTCATTTTTCAAGTAAATGTTCTATGTAAAATAAAATATTGTTTAAACTTCTTTCTCTTTGTCTACTTCTAAAATATAGAGAACAATTAGAAGGCAGGAATTCTATAAAGGAATACAAAAAGATGATGTATATAAATACAAATATTTTGCTCCATAAAGATCATAAAATAGGAAAAATATGTACTCTCGGAATCTTTTTGTGCTTGATTTTGTGAGAAATTTTTTGTCAATTGTGCCCAAATTTTTTGAGGCGTACGCGGTGCGTACGTTGATGAAATCTGGGTGCGGCTGGCGGAAAATCAGCCACAAAAGCAAGTGCAAGAAAGACTCTGAGAACAAAGAGAGGATTTTAACATGAATTTCAACATAAAAAAAGAAAAGCGCTATCAGTATTTTGCCCCTGACAACGCTTCTACTATACCTTTTTCCATTGCACTTAATAACCATATTACTTATTTAAATAAAAAATTCGAAGATCTTGTTCTACTTTGCATCGGCACAGACAAAATAACTGGTGACTGCCTCGGCCCTCTTGTTGGCTCAAAATTAAAACAACGGAAATTTCCTTATCCTTTGTATGGAACTTTAGAAAAACCTCTCCATGCCGGCAATCTGACCGAACAGCTCCCTGAAATTTCTTTAGTCCATCCCGATGCTTGTACCCTTGCCATTGATGCCGCTGTTGGAACCAAGAATCATATTGGTCTTGTTTCCCTGTCCCGCCAGCCCCTTTCCCCAGGGAAAGGAGTTGCACGGCCTTTGTGCCCTGTAGGCGATATTTCTATTACTGGAATTATAAATGAGGCTTCTGTTTCAAGTGAAATTCTGCTTCCATATACGAGCCTTTATCTGGTGGATAAATTAGCCGAATACATCTGCAAAGGGATACTGAATAGTGATTTGCCGCAGGCAAGGTAGACGCCTACAGCAAATTCTATTTATTCTCTGCTTCGAATTTCTTCATGAATTCTACTAATTTTTCAACACCTTCGATTGGCATTGCATTATAAATAGATGCACGCATACCACCAACTGTTCTGTGTCCTTTAAGGTTTACAAAACCGTTTGCTTCCGCTTCTGCTACAAATTTAGCGTCTAATTCTTTATCGCCTGTTACGAAAGGTACATTCATGAGGGAACGGTCTTTTTTTACTACAGTTCCTTTGAACATTTCGCTTTCGTCTAAGAAATCATAAAGAATTTTTGCTTTCTTTTCGTTGTATTCTTTCATTGCCTGAAGTCCACCCTGTTTTTTCAGCCATTTGAATACTTTACCACAAATGTAAATGCCGTAGCATGGTGGTGTGTTGTAGAGGGAATCTTTGTCTGCCTGTGTCTTGTATTTAAGCATGGTAGGCGTTCCTTCCATTACGTCATCGCGGATTAAGTCTTCGCGGATGATTACGATTACAACACCAGCTGGTCCTACATTTTTCTGTACTCCACCGTAGATTACGCCATATTTTTCTACGTCATGTGGTTCGGACAAGAAACAGGAGGATACGTCAGCTACTAATGTTTTACCCTTTGTGTTAGGTAACTTTTTATATTTTGTTCCGTAAATTGTGTTGTTCTCACAAATGTAAACATAATCTGCGTCTTCATCAATTGGAAGATCGGAGCAGTCTGGAATGTAAGAGAATGTTTTATCTTCGGAAGATGCAATCTTTACTGCTTTTCCGTAACGGCTTGCTTCCTGATATGCCTTCTTAGCCCACTGACCTGTAACGATGTAATCTGCAACACCATTTTTCATAAGGTTCATAGGAATTGCTGAGAACTGCTGTGAAGCTCCGCCCTGTAAAAATAAAACTTTATAGTTGTCAGGAATGTTCATGAGATCTCTTAAGTCCTGTTCTGCTTCTTTGATAATGTCATCAAATACTTTGGAACGGTGGCTCATCTCCATAACGGACATTCCGCAGCCTTTATAATCCAACATTTCATCTGCTGCTTCTTTTAATACCTCTTCCGGCAATACGGCCGGTCCTGCTGAGAAATTATATACTCTTCCCATTTTTGCATATCCTCCTTGCATTATTTATTAAAAATAAATGTTTATCGCGTTACTGCGTTATATTTACGGATTATAACACACTTTGACGAATTGTTAACAGTATTTTTTTAATATCGGCACTTTTTTGCAATTTTTCCTTTATAAACTTTCACGAATTGACTACTTTCACGAATTTTTTTGAATATTTTACCCGGAAGCGTATTTGAAAAATGCTTTCCGTAAAATGTTCGTTACAATTTGCGGGAGATTTTGCCTGAATGGGGGGCTGCATAGCGGACTTGGACTACGTCAACTGAATGAAGGCAAATTCAAGAATGCCCTTACTTTATTAGAAAATTGACAAATGCTTCTGAATTCGTTACACTTTCAGAAATACCGATTTCTACATATACATTATATGTAGTTTCAGAATATCTGCCACCGAATCCGTTTATATTAAGATTCTAACATCAGTATAATCGTTTCTGCTATTGAGATTCTGAACGTACATGATTTACAATATCTACGATTAAATATATCAGAAGGGAGCTTTTATGAGAATCTGGTGCAAACTTTTTGAAAAAAATCATATGCTTAAAGACACAGTTATGGAGAACTATGATATGTCCATGTCCCGTACTGCCAAAGTATATGATTGTTTAGAACGTGCCTGTTATGAGTTTGACCTTGAAAAACCGATGTGGCTTGATAAAAATAAACGGGAGTTTATTAGTCATGCAAGGACTCGTTTTTATCAGGATAACTTTATTGAACACATTGATTTTGATTATCTTGATTTTCAGGTTATTGAGGAGGATTAAGAAATTTTCAAATACTGGTAAATGTAATTTCCCAAATATTGTTATACTTGTTGAGAAAAAGTTATTGATAATTTCTCCCCTATATGCTATACTTCCACTCAGACATTATTCCGTGAGGGAGTAGCGAGCGTTCTTTTATACGTTGGAACGTAGCAAGTCAACATACTGGTGTAATTCACCTGGCTTGTTTTAAATTGCGAGACTCATGTATAACTGTGATAAGCTATACATGGGTCTTTTTATATTTTTATGATAATTACCTGAGTATAGCTTATCGCTATGCTCATTTTTTTGCGTTATTATGATTAATGTACTCTCAGAATTTTTTTGTGGAGTACATATTACAATCAGGAGGGATTTCTAATGACTTGGAGCTTACTATTTTTTACTACGAACATTTTTCTTGGAATTGGCCTGGCAATGGATGCTTTTTCTGTTTCCATGGCAAACGGTCTGAATGAACCACATATGAACAAAGGGCGTGTATGCACAATTGCCGGAGTATTTGGTGGATTTCAGGCACTTATGCCTCTGATTGGCTGGTTCTGCGTACACACGATCGCGGAGTCTTTTCATGTATTTGAAAAGTTTATTCCATGGATTGCATTGATTCTTCTTCTTTTTATTGGCGGAAAAATGCTGATTGAAGGTATAAAAAATGACTGCGAAGAAGAAGTATCTGCCGTCAGTCCAGGGGCACTGTTTGTTCAGGGAATTGCCACTTCTATCGATGCGTTATCTGTTGGTTTTACTATCGCAGAATATAACTGGATCATGGCTCTTGCTGCTTCCCTGATCATTGCTATCGTTACCTTTTTTATCTGCATTGGTGGATTAATTATCGGGAAAAAATTTGGAACAAAATTATCCAACAAAGCGCAGATTCTCGGTGGGATCATCCTGATTGCCATCGGAATTGAAATATTTATCAGCTGATTAAATATTCATATTTATTTTTTGAAGAAATATATTATAAAAAGATTTTCTTTCCGGGAGCTTTTTATGAAAAAATTTCTTCTTTTTCTTTATATTTTTCCTTGTTTCATAATTTGTGGCTGTCATCCTTTTGCCCATAATAAAAATCCAAATTCTCAAAACAATTTTTCTTCAAAACAGTCTTCTTCCACCCGTTCCTCTATGGAATCTGTCCAAGAGGAAGCTGCTGCTTCCACGCAGCCAAATAAATCTGTTTCTTCTATTAATCCCGATACGCTTCCTAATAAAAAAATGGCATGGTGGATTAAACGAGAAGAAAATCATATGACCCCTTCTGCGCAGGAGGAAGTAGATCTTTCCCGTTATGATGCCTGGTATATAAAAACAAATCTAAAGGGCGATGAAAAACCTGTCTTTCTTACTTTTGACTGTGGATATGAGAACGGCTATACCGCATCTATTCTTGATGTGTTAAAGAAGCATAAAGCACCCGGGGCTTTCTTCCTGTGCCGCCATTATATTGAGGATCAGCCTGAACTGGTCAAAAGAATGAAAAAAGAAGGGCATATCGTTGGGAATCATACTTCCCATCATGTTTGTATGCCAGAAACGGATTCGAGAAAAGTTCGTGAAGAAATTACAGATAATGCAAATTACATGAAAGAAGCGACCGGATACGAAATGGATCGTTTTTTCCGGCCGCCGAAAGGAGAATACAGCGAACGCACCCTTCAGATTACAAAGGATATCGGTTATACCACTGTCTTTTGGAGTATGGCTTATCTTGATTATGATGTAAATAATCAACCGGGCAGGGATTATGTTATCGAGCATTTTCAGAAATATATCCATCCCGGCGCCATTCCATTGATACATAATATATCAAAGTCAAACGCTGAAGCTTTAGATACGGTTCTCACAAACCTTGAGAAAGAGGGATATACGTTCCACTCTTTGTCCGATCTGAAGAAGGGGTGATTCATTTTTCATCCTAATTCCCATTTCCAGATCAGACCTTATATCTATATATCCAACTATATCTATGCAAAGCATATAGCTATATTCAATTATATCTATGCGACACATATATCTGCATCTATATATTTGACTATATCAGACGTGAATTGCATGACGCGCATCTCGTAGCAAGAATGCCGGGGCATTCTTGAACTATGTGAATAAAATTTTTAAGCAAAGAACTCCTGCAAAACATCCTCAAGCACTTTCTTTTCTTCTAAAGATACCGGCTCGTCTTTCGCTTTCTTCTTCGTGTTCTCTCTGGCATAACGAAGAAGGCGGCGGCGCTGCTCTCTTGAAGTACCATCTTCTAAATCTACTTCACGTCCTGCTATGCTGTTCTCTAATACATTTTGCAGGTAATCATTCATATTCATGATGATGCGATGTTCTTTTGCATCTGCACGAAGCAAAATATCAAGGAATATCAATCCAAATGCAGCGATTACACCGGTCAGATAGGTGACAATTACACTGGTCAGTTCACCTCCTTCCTGTGAGACAGCCAGCGCTCCTGCCGCTCCTGTTATCGCACATGCTGCTATTGTGAGGCGATACAGTGTTTTCCAAAAGCCACAAGGTAATCCACAAACTCTTTTCTTGCGGAAATATTTATCCACAAATGTTTCCACGTTATTCACTTTGATATCCATTTCGTGATAATCTTCGTACTTCTTTTTCAGAGAAACAAGCCACTTTTTCTTTGTCTGCCCTATCCTCGACGTTGCACGTATCATGCTTCTGTATGAGATTGTCAACACCGACCAGCTCAGTATTCCAATAAAACAACAGGCTATAATTGCTTTTGTAAAAACGGTATTACCAAGAATAAAATCAAACATTTTCTTCCCTCCCAGGTATTTCAAACATTTTCACATTCATAATTTTAGCTATAATAAATTACCAGGAATCTCGCCTTTTTAATTATTTTAACAGCGAGAAGTTTAATATTATCAAGTAATACAGTCCAGCGCAGACTCTTTTTTCCGGTCAGATTTATGTACGGATTTCTTCTCGGCATGGGCCCCAGCCGGAAGCATCTGCGAATCGGGTATCTTGTCTGCCATGACTCACCCACATTCTGTTTCTGCCATGCGAAATTATTTTGCTCTGTCTGGATTGTGACCCAATTATACGAAATGAAAATCCATTTGAAAAGGGGGATTCGTTCGTAAAAAAAATCCCTTCTCCGTCAAAAGGAAAAGGGATTCGAATACTTCTTTATGAAAATGACTTAATTGGACATCTATTTAGACATCTTAAGAAACATTGCAGCCAGTAATTTCACTGTATGCACAATAGCCTGTTCCTCAAAAGTCTCGTATGCAACTGGCGCGCTGTCATCCGCCTTATCTGAAATCGCACGAATAATAACAAATGGAATCTTATTGAGTGTTGCAACCTGTGCCATAGATGCACCCTCCATCTCTGCACAATATCCATCGTAATCTTTTACGAGAGCAGCCTTTGTGCCATTATCAGAAATGAACTGGTCTCCTGTTACAACTCTTCCAACAAAACACTGAATCTCTGGATTGACAATCTCACATGCTTCCTTCGCCATCTCCACTAATTCTGTGTCTGCTGTAAATACGGATGTCTCCATTCCCGGAATAACACTCTTCTTATAGCCAAGACCTGTTACATCAAAGTCATGCTGCAGTGCATCGCTGGAAATAACAATGTCACCAACATTAATATCTTTGTAAAGACCGCCTGCAACACCTGTGTTGATTAACATATCTACACCGTAAATATTTACAAGAATCTGTGTACAGATTGCCATGTTTACTTTACCGATACCACTCTGAACAACAACGGCATCCTGATTCCATAACTTTCCCTTGTTGAAAGTCATACCTGCCATAGTCTTAGACTCAGCATCTTCCATCTGGTTAATGAGAGAAGCAACTTCTTCTTCCATTGCTCCAATTACACCAATACAAACCATATCTTCTTCCTCCATGTACTATTCTAATACTTAATGTTCTATTTTTAACTGTCATCAAAACAAGTAGACTCATTATAACACAGATGACCCCCTCACGTCATTAGGAATTTGTCAAAGGGGAGACGAAACCGAAGCAGGATTATTATACAAAAATGCTTCGTATCACTACACTCTTAATGCTCAATCGCATTAAGAGTTTGCTCTAGAGCGTGTTTTTTGCATTTTGTCCGTTTGTCCGTTTTATCAGGCCCCTCAAATTAGGCATTTTTTCTCTATTTTTTTAGATAAAAAGGTGATATACTGTCATTACAATTTTGGAAAAGTATTTTTACATAGCGGAGGAAAATCGATGTACAGTTATAAAACAAAGGGAGTTTGTTCTCGTGAAATTCAGTTTGATGTAGAAAATGATATTATTAAAGAAGTCCGTTTTATTGGCGGATGCATGGGTAATACTCAGGGCGTTGCAGCTCTTGCTAAGGGACGTAATATTGATGAAGTAATCAATACGATAAAGGGTATTGACTGTGGCGGCAGAGGTACTTCCTGTCCTGACCAGCTTGCACTTGCCCTTATAGCATATAAAGAACAGCAGGCATAATCTATATTTACTATAAGGATGTTCACACACTTACCTCAGGAGGGTTTTAAAAGTATGAAACGAATCGTTTTAACCGGCGGTGGAACAGCCGGTCATGTTACGCCAAATATGGCACTGGTTCCAAGCTTAAAAGAAGCCGGATATGATATTCAATACATTGGTTCTTATAACGGTATTGAAAAGAGATTGATTGAAGAAATGGGTATTCCTTATCACGGAATTTCCTCTGGTAAGCTTCGCCGTTACTTTGACCCTAAGAACTTTTCTGATCCATTTAAAGTTATGAAGGGTTATCTTGAAGCTTCCCACATGATTCGGAAGTTAAAACCAGACATTGTATTCTCCAAGGGCGGCTTTGTATCCGTTCCCGTTGTTCTTGCAGCAAAGAGAAGACGTGTACCAGTTATTATTCATGAATCTGATCTTACACCAGGTCTCGCTAATAAGATCTGTATTCCAGCAGCAACAAAGGTCTGCTGTAACTTTCCGGAGACATTGAAGCACCTTCCAGAAAATAAGGCTGTTTTAACTGGTTCCCCAATTCGTCAGGAACTTTTCTCCGGCAAAAAGGAAGAGGGTCTTCGTCTTTGTGGATTCGATGATTCCAAACCAGTTCTTCTCGTAATGGGCGGAAGTCTTGGTGCTGTTGCTATTAACAACGCCATCCGAGAGAACTTAGATGAACTGTTAAAGCAGTTCCAGATTATCCATTTATGTGGACGTGGTCATTATGACACTTCCCTTGATGGAAAAAATGGTTATAAACAGTTTGAATACGCAAAGAAAGAATTAACTCATTTATTTGCAGCAACAGACTTAATCATTTCAAGAGCCGGAGCTAACGCAATCTGCGAACTCCTCGCCCTCAAGAAACCAAACATCCTTATTCCACTTCCAGCTTCCCAGAGCCGTGGAGATCAGCTTTTAAATGCTGCTTCTTTCGAAAAATCTGGCTATAGCTATGTACTGCAGGAAGAGGAGCTTACAAGCAATACTTTGTTGAAGGCTGTACAGTATGTTTATGATGAACGTGAGGAATATATCCAAACATTGAAAGAAAGTAAGCTTAATAGAGCGATTCCTATCATAATGGATTTAATCACAAAATATTCTAAATAAAGCATATTTGTGGCCTCGGAGCAAGGTTTGGATGCGAGCGCTTTAAGCGAACATCCAAACCGCCGCGACTAAAGTCACAAATATGCTTTATTTAGCTTCAGGAGTTCGTCTGCTTTGCAGCCTCACAAACCAGAATTTGGCAAGACCTCATTGTTTCCAACGCACTTTCATGCTTCTCCGGTGTTACTCCCGCACAACAGTTACTATCTGCCAAAATCGGTACTTCCGGCAAAAATGCTTTTATAAGTAATGCATTAGACACAACGCAAATATCTGTGCATAATCCAATAAGTTCTATAGACTCTATCTCTTTTTCTTTATGAAGTTCTTTTAAGAAATTCGCCAGCTTACGAGAACCAAACGTTTCCTTTTCAAAAACAGCAAGTGCTTTTTTAACATATGGCTGAAGTTCATTTATAATCTCATGCCCTGGTGTTCCTTTAATACAATGAGGAATCGGAAGATTCTGCCCTTCCTGTGTATTCATATAATCTTCCCCATGTGTATCCTTTGTAAAGATAATATCTCCATTAAAATTCTCAATTTTCTCTTTCACCGCTGGAACAATCGCCTGTGCTTCTTTTGTCCCAAGAGAACCATCCACGAAGTCTTTTTGCATATCTACTATTATTAATATCTTTTCCATAATCTTTTCCTTTCAGTCCATTATAACAATTTAAATAATAACTCTCTCCAGCCAAAGACAGCTCCCCATGCGAGAAGATATCTTCTCACATGGGGGTGAGCATCAACCTTGCCTGCTGCAAATTATTATTTCATCTGCAATCCTATCGGACAGTGGTCAGAACCCATGACCGTCTTATATATAATGGCATCTTCTATCTTTTCTTTCCATCGTTCGGATACTACAAAGTAATCAATACGCCATCCAGCATCTTTTTCTCTTGCTTTGAAGCGATAAGACCACCATGTATAAGCTCCTGCAAGTTCTGGGTTAAGATAACGGAAACTATCAACAAATCCCGCACCTAAGAGTTCTGTAAATTTATCCCTCTCTTCCTGTGTAAATCCGGCATTCTTTTTATTTGTTTTTGGATTTTTAAGGTCAATTTCTTCATGTGCCACATTAAGGTCACCCGTCATAATGACTGGTTTTTCTTTATCAAGTTCCTGTAAATATTCTCTGAAATCATCTTCCCATTTCATGCGATAGTCTAAACGCTTCAATTCTGACTGAGAATTTGGTGTGTATACAGTTACAAAGAAGAAATCTTCAAATTCTAATGTGATAACTCTGCCTTCCTGATCATGTTCTTCCATTCCGATTCCATTCCACACTTTTAATGGGTGTTTCTTCGTAAATACGGCTGTGCCAGAGTAACCTTTTTTCTCTGCATAGTTCCAGTAACATTCATACCCTTCTGGTGCAAAGTCAATCTGTCCTTCTTGAAGCTTTGTTTCCTGTACACAGAAAATGTCTGCATCCGTCTCTTTGAAAAAGTCTTCAAATCCTTTTTTTACGCAGGCACGAAGTCCATTTACGTTCCAAGATATTAATTTCATAAATAAATCCTTTCCTTATTTCTCTTGTCTTAATTGTGACATCCTCCCCCACCTCGGCAAGTTTAGTTTTCGACGAGTCTCGCACTGCGGACAATCCCACTCTCTTAACGCAAGATTTTTCATTTTTGCATTTTTGTAACCACAAACAGAACAGATCTGGCTGCTTGCTAGAAGAGGACAAAGCCTTACTTATACTCCATATCTATTGTTATCGAATTATCTTTTACCTTCGCTTCAGCCACGCTTCCACATACCAGCGGCATCATTGGTGGTAAATGTCCGATATCCAGATCCATAATTATCGGTACGTTATATTTTGATAAAATATCAATAACTGCTTTGTACTGATCTAAACCGAAGAATTCTTCTCCATGACAGTATGGTCTTCCAATCAAAAAGCCTTTTGTATTTTTAAACCATCCTGACTCATCAAGCTGCCATAATGCCCTGCGAATTCCCATTACATTAAGATCACAAGCTTCTAAGAACCAGAGCACACCATCTTCCTTATACTTTTCATTAAATTCTTCTACTTTATCGAACTTTGTACCACATAAAGTAGCAAGGCAATCGAGGCATCCTCCTAAAAGCCGTCCTTTTACAGCAATTTCTTCCCTTTCATTTATAATTTTATGAGTTTCACCTGCCGATACCTTATCACAAGATATTTTATTACAATCTGATACACTCTGAATTTCTTCTGGTTCTTTTCCTGTAGAAAGCCCATCCTCCGCCGTCCAGGTACGAAGCTCAAATTTTTCCGTCACATTATATGGTACTAATGGATTCTCTTCTGTCTTTAAACCTTCCCTTTCCCATTTGTCATAATTGTGTACTTTTTTACACATTCCTGTTAATATTTCCATCGAATTTTTTAACGATTCATGCCACGGTTCCATGCCAAAAGCTGCTGCACACGGGCCATAAATGCCTGCGGTATCACAAAGAGTTGCCAATAAAAAAAGGAGATTTGTGTTATCTGAATAACCCATAAACCATTTTGGCTCTTCCTGTCGAATCTTTTCAAAGTCTACATATGGGAGAATTTCGCACATCAATTCTCCGCCACCACAGGAAATAAGAACATCTACATCTTCTTTTTCATACCACTCATTGAACTCTTGGGCGCATTTTTCCGGCGTATTACTGATTCCTATGCCGCATCCTTCATAAACATTAGGGCCAAGACTCAAAGAATACCCCTCTTTTGTCCATACTTTCTGTGCGTTCTCAAATGCACTTTTATAAGGTTCTATGTTACATCCAAATGATGGTGCAACAAATCCTATTGTACCATTTTCTGGTAAAAATTTTCCGTATTTCATGCCATTTTTCCTCCTGTTTTTATCATACCATAAACTTCCATGTTGTTACTAGCTTAGTCTTAATTATTAAGGTTTTTAACATCATTTCGCTATAAGTGTTACAAAATTGTTAACTTTATCTTGACATTTCTTAATAATTATATTAATATAGGTCTTGTGCAAATCGAAAAACACGCAATTTATTAAAAAGGAGATATCGTTTGAAATATTTAAAATCAAAATTATTTACTAGTTTATTCGCAACTTTATTAATATTAAGCTTCTGTATGGCTAAGCCTGCACAGGTTCATGCCAGTAATGCAGATTCTGCTAAGATGGCTCGCTGGATGAGCATTTGCAGTTCCATGGCTGACAATATCGAAAAGAAACATTTCGTTTACAGCAATGGCGGAACAGCAAGAACTTACAACTCTGCAGTTAAAAGAAGCAGACGTTCTAACTGTGCATTATATGTTTCCTGGTGCTTACAGAAATACGGCGCATTAGGTTCAGGTCAGACATTCTACATCCGCCGTGGAAGTTCTTCTATCAGAAAAAACTTCGGACACTGGAAAAAGAAAAAAGTACAGGTTATCAGAGTTAACAAACGTGCTTCCCGCGTAAACTTAAAGAAGGGTGACGTTGTTCTCTGGTCCGGACTTGGACACACAAACATTTACGCTGGTAAGAATTCTTCTGGTGAACGCTTATGGTTTGACGCTGGTAAAGCTGCCACATATGGTCACCACTCAGGAAGCCGCTTTAACAATATCGGAAAGAAAACTCAGGGATATTTAAATTCTAAAACTGTTTCTTATATCATCCGAATTAAGGGACTTTAAGATTTCATACATAATTTAGATTAAATATTTCAAAACCGATTATATATAGTAAATATAACCCCCACGGAATTTTTCGTGGGGTTTTTTATTTATAAAATACTACTTATTCATAATTGCATCAATCGCATCAATAAATCCAGCCCTGATTCCTGCATGCTCTAATGCATCCACACCACAGATTGTTGTTCCTGCCGGTGAACATACATTATCCTTTAACACACCTGGATGCTCGCCGGTCTCAAGCTGCAATTTGGCACTTCCAATTATCATCTGAGATACCATTTCATACGCCTGCTTTCTAGGCACTCCATATTTTACCCCGGCGTCTCCTAACGCTTCAATTATCAAATCTACAAAAGCAGGGCCACAGCCTGTAAGTGCTCCACCAATTCCCATCAAATGAACTGGCAGCTCAATTACAATTCCCAATGCTTCAAATAACTTTTTAATTTCTTCTCTTTCTTCTGGTAAAAGTGAATTTTTCTCTTCAAATAAAAGAACACCCTCTCCTACCATTGCCGGTGTATTTGGCATGATAAACTGAAATCTTGTACTTTTATCAAGATATTCCTCATACTTGTCATAATTCCAGCCTGCCGCGATAGAAATTAATGCCTTTCCTTTTAACTCTTCCTTAATCTCAGAAAGAACTCCTTCTATCTGATATGGTTTACAAGCCATCACTAAAGTATCTGCTTTTGCTGTTAATCCTTTTAAATCCTTGCATGGAACAAAACCAATTTTTTCTGCATTTGCCTCAAGCTTTTCATAATGCGGTGCGTAGGCAAATACTTCTTCTTTTTTCATTAAACCTTTTTGTAATATTCCTGCTGCTATTGCTCCTGCCATGTTTCCCATTCCAATAAATCCTAATGTTTTCATGTTGTCCTCCTGTCTGTCAATTCTATGATTTTAGATATACATATCTTTCACAATATTAAAATAAAATTATGAAAATGTATTGTCTATGGCTTCTTTATTCCAAGAAATAAAATCTCTCAGAACTTTATTTGCAGATAGTTTACCATATTTTTTGTTATCTCTCACTCTTTTTTCCTGTTTTTGTGATATGATGCTAAAGGAAACAAAAAATGAATTGTAAACTGTACAGCCTTGTTTCTTTTCTCATATCGTTTGCGTAAAACAACGGGCTGACTACAATCACACAATGCGTCTTTATGCAGGAATGATTTTTCAAACACTCTAGAACTACAAATTTATTACAATAGGATTTTGACTATGGATTTTACAAAAAATACAAATTTATCAATTGAGAAAATATCTGAAAACAAAACATCAGGCACTGAACTATCTGTTACCAAAATATACGATAGTACAGCCGAAAAAACATTTACGAATAATGCTTTTTCTCATTTTGTTACAGATACTATGACTATTCTCTGGGAACCTGCCGATTCGGGCTGTCGGCTGCTTCGCTGTTTTGGCAACAGCCCCATATTGAATGTTCCAGATATGATTGACGGACGGACAGTCAGTGAAATGGGAGCTTACTGTTTTTCCCGTTCTCGCCCCAGATTTCCTGAGAAAATTTACAAAACTATTTTTATAGATATAGAAAATCAGGAAACTACACTGGAAAGCGGACAGGCTTTTAACCAGAAAGATTTTGATTTTTCAGCTTTTGGAACAGAGCTTGATGGTACCTTTCTTGAAGAAATCACTCTTCCTGACTGTGCAACAACACTTCACAATGCCGCATTTTATAACTGCCGTAAATTAAAAAAACTTTCTGTAGGAACTGCAATTTCCGGCATTGGAAGCGATGAATTTATGAATGATTCCCAGCTGGAGCATCTGATCATTCGTGGAAAAGATTCTGAAGCAACCGGTTTACCTCTTATTTTGGAGCGAATCGCAGAAAATATTACCGTTTCTTTCTGTCCGAATTCCTCCTCATCACCAGAAAGTATTGTGTTCTTCCCTGAATATTATGAATGGTTAGACGAGATTTCCCCGGCTCATATTTTTAGCAGAAGTATTCATGGTGAAGGCTTCCGCATGAGAAAGAGCTTTGAAAACGGTATTCTCAATTACAGAAAGTATGATTCCTGCCTTGAAAATGCTCTTACGGTCGAATCGCCGGAGTCTTTATGTAAAATTGCTTTAAACCGCCTTCGCTGGCCTTCTCGGCTGGAAGACATTTTTAGAGAAAAATATGAAAATGTCATAAAAAAATATATGGGCACTGCTTTTACCCTTGCCGTAAAAGATCAGGACTTTCCGATGCTTCAATTTATCTGCGAGCATTTTTCTCCCGATGCATCCGCTCTCGCTTCTGCCATCGACCAGTGCATAGAAAAAGAATGGGGAGAGGGAAATGCTTTTTTAATAGAAGCAAAACATAAGTCTTTTTCTAAAAAAACATTTGATTTTGACCTGGATTTTTAGGAGGTGATACAATGACACAAACTGAATGGGAAAATGAAATGTGTATTAAAATTCTCGAACTTATTCAAAATGAACTATACGTAGATTTTCGTTATCTTGATGTTGCCGTTTCCGCACTTACCTTAACACCAAATGATTCTCTTCGTTCGACAGCAACCGACGGAATCTCCTTCTTTTTCCCGCCAGAACAGATTCTTCGGGTATTCCGCTCCAACCCGCTTTTCTTAAATCGCGCTGTACTGCACAGCGTATTTCACTGTATTTTTCGGCATCTGTGGATTCGTGGAAGCCGCGATCCAGATTTGTGGAACCTTTCCTGCGACATTGCTGTAGAGTGGATTATTGATTCTTTTGAGAAGAAAAGCGTAAAGCGTGCTCTCTCTGGAATACGCACAAATATTTATAACGATTTTCGTCAATATAAAATTCCCATCACGGCCGCAAATATTTATAGGTATCTTTTACCCGATATCGCTGACAATCCAGACCGATTAAATCAACTTATGATGGAGTTTTTTACCGATGATCACCGTTTCTGGCCAAAAAAACCGTCAACTTCGCCTTCCGCCGCAAAGGCAGGACAATCATGGGATAAAATCAGCCGCCGCATGGAACAGGAATTAAATCTTCGTGGCGATGATTCCGCCTCCGGCATTGATGCTATGAAAACGCAGATCAAAGAGGGAAAAAGCCGCCGTTCCTATAAAGACTTCCTTCGAAAATTCACCGTACTTAAGGAAGAACTTCACTGTGACTATGATGAATTTGACTTAAATTATTACTCTTATGGTCTGCGGCTTTATAAAAATATGCCGCTGATTGAACCATTAGAAAGCCGGGAAGTAACTAAGATTTCTGAGTTTGTCATTGTCATTGACACAAGCTATTCGACCAATGGCCCGCTTGTCCAGAAATTCCTTGAAGAAACATTTCAGATTATTCAGGAGCGGGACAGCTTTTTCCATAAAAGCCAGATCCGAATTATTCAATGTGACAATCAGGTACACTCAGATACCATTATTAAGGAACAGAGAGACATTCCAAAACTGCTCCATAACTTTGAATTAATCGGTGGCGGGGGTACCGATTTCCGTCCTGCCTTTTCTTACATTAATAAATTACTTGAAGATGGAGAATTTCAAAATTTGAAGGGTGTTCTGTACTTTACAGATGGAAAAGGCATTTATCCCGCAAAAAGGCCACCTTATGAAACTGCCTTTTTGTTTTTAGGAGAAGAAAAACATCCTGATGTGCCAGCATGGGCGATGAAATTGATATTGCATGAGGAAGATTTTTAAGTAGTTATTCAACTTTATGAATATGACCAAAAATTACCTGTTATTATATTTAGCATTCTATAAATCTATCAACAACGAAAGGATTCAATCTTATGAATATAAAAAAAGCAAAAGAAGATATTAAAAATACCGTTCGGGCTTATCTGAAGAAAAATGATTACGGACAGTACAGTATTCCCTCTATCCGCCAGCGTCCCATGTTATTAATGGGGCCTCCCGGAATCGGCAAAACACAGATTATGCAGCAAATTGCACAGGAATGTAACATCGGCCTTGTGGCATATACCATCACTCACCACACCAGGCAAAGTGCTGTCGGACTGCCATTTATTAAAGAAAAAACATTTGATGGCAAATCTTACTCCGTCACCGAATATACAATGAGTGAAATCATTTACAGCATCTATCAGTATATGGAAGAATCCGGCAAAAAAGAAGGCATTCTTTTTATCGACGAAATTAACTGTGTTTCTGAAACACTTGCTCCGACAATGCTGCAATTTTTACAGTGCAAAACTTTCGGAAATCAGGCTGTCCCAGAAGGATGGATTATCGTTGCCGCAGGCAACCCGCCAGAATACAACCGAAGCGTCCACGACTTTGACTTCGTAACCTTAGACCGTGTACGCAAAATTGATATTGAAGCAGATCTTGACGTTTTCAAAGGCTACGCCAGAGCAAGACATTTGCACCCATTCATTTTAAGCTATTTAGAACTCCGCCCGCAGAACTTTTACCGTACAGAAAATGATGTGGATGGCATTCAGTTCGTAACCGCCAGAGGATGGGAAGATTTAAGCAGCCTTATCTACACTTACGAAGAGCTTTCTATCAAAGTAGACGAAGACATCATCCACCAGTTCATTCAGCACGCGGACATTGCAAAAGACGTTGCCGCCTACTATGATCTCTACCAAAAATACAGAGACGACTACGATATCAGCCGCATCCTCACAGGACAGGCCGGAGCCGACATCTATGCCAAACTGTTCCGCGCTTCTTTTGACGAACATTTAAGCTGTGTCGAACTCCTCATCAGCGGGCTGCATAACTATATCTCCGATGCTCTAACTGCCGATAATCTGACAACAGAAGCCTATGCCTTCTTAAAAACTTATCAGATTGAATTGAAAAAACAGATTCAAAATTCTTCCGATTCAGATTCTGCAGCTCCAGGCTCGGATATATCTGACACTGTCTCAAAAGTGAATCACTCAAATGGCAATATAGCTGCTACTTCTAATACGGCTCATTTAGATTGTGGTACACCTGATCCTAAATCCAGTATCCCAACTGAAAATGGACTCTACCGCGTCCTTCTACAGAAAAAAGCAGCAGAATATGAACAGGAAAATAAAGCAGGTCTCACCTCTCCAGAACAGAAAAACTTCCAATTAAAATTATTGGAACTCCTTACTGCCTGGACACCAGACTCCAGCCTTCCACCAAAAGAAGCCTTCCTCGCTGCCAAATCTGGATTTGATAAACAATGCCAAACCCGCATAGATACAATAAAAAAAGCATCCTCCGCGCTGGAAAATGCTTTCACTTTCATGGAAGAAGCCTTCGATGAAGGCCAGGAAATGGTTGTATTTGTCACGGAACTTACAATGGATCCGGAGGCATCACAGTTTATTACGGAAAATGGATGCGAACGGTACTTCAAATATAATAAAACCTTGTTAGTCGGCAATCGACGGGCTGCAATCCTAAAAGAATTGGACAGAGATGCTATATACTCTAATCCAAATGAATATGAATTCTGATTTGCCGCAGGCAAGATAGACGCCCACAGTAAATAAAAGAAACTATATTTATGACTTTAGTCGCGGCGGTTTGAATACTCGCTTCTACACGCTCGTATCCAAACCTTGCTCCGAGGTCACAAATATAGTTTCTTTTATTTACTGTGGGCTGTGCTTTTGCTGCTGGAAAAAACAGAATTCATATACATAATAATGTGTATTGAAAATCTATTGCTCATCTCCTACAGCGGCGTCTGTAAGCTTAACCAAAATTTTAAAGGAATAAATTACATCCCGCAAAGGAGATTCCTGCGGAAATAACGATTTTCCAAATCAAATGTATATTCTTTCCTCTTCTCTGCAGCCACATTAAAACAAGATTCACCGCAATTACAATAAGAGTAATCACAAGTGCCGGATGTCCACTTCCTGTCTGTACCTGACCGCGGATTCCTGATGTATACAGAGATACTGCTACGGTAAGGAGCAGTCCGGAAATAATCGGGCGGATAAAATGTTTTACTACGGAAAATATCTGAAGGCTCTCGTATTTCTCATAGACACAGAATACTAATTCAAAGATAGCTCCGGATGCTGCCACGCTGCAGGCAAATCCGGAAAGTGCTACAAGAAATCCTTCTATTACAGAACCGTTTAAGTTATATCCTACATCATAAGCAATTCCGGTAAGTATTTTACATAAAATAGAACCTGGAAGTGCGTTGGCTACAGCTACTACATTACCGTAAAAATCTGCATTATTGATAACTCCACCTTCCACGAACAATCCCTGTGCTACAGAAAGATACGCATCTCCGCCGCCAAAAGACATAATAGAGGATAACCAGCCCATTCCGATAAACTTTAACGTCTTTGCTGTGAGGAACATTGCCGGAATAGAAAGTATTACTACGAATAAGAGCCAAAATCCTGCAGATGTTGCAAGTCTTTTTGCTGGAAATGCTTTCTTATGCGGACTTTCTACGATAGACTGTACCAGGCCAAGAATTGATAATACCGCCATAACCGCGAGAATAAATGGTTTTGCGGAAACTGGTATAATATGTGCATTGCCGGCACAAAGCAGATAGCATACCGTAATTATTGCTGCTGGTATGGATCTTCTTAAGCAACGTACATGTCCTTTTGTAAATAAGATTACAAAGAATGCCGCTCCTAATACCTGAATCGTTGACAGTGCAAATATTGGTTTAATATCAAGCCCGAATAACTGATAAATGCTTTTCTCTCCTGAAAGTAAAAACACTCCAAGAATAATCAGACCATACAATTGTCCTTCTCTCTTATTCACTGCCTGGCATACTGTTCCTAATGAATAAGCCAGTAAAGTTAAAATAATAAACGCAGAGATTCCGATAGAAAGATAATTAATCTGTGACTTCACCACACTTCCTGCACTGGAAATAACTGCCTGTAATAATACTGTCAGTAAAGCACCCGGTAATGCCATCGCTGTCGCTGCTGCTGCCATTCCCTTTAATCCTGAAGCCTGTCTTCCGATTCCTGTAGCAACCTCTACAGGAAGTGCTCCTGGAGTTATACTGGCAATCATTACATCATCATTAAATTCTTCTTCTGATACAATCTTATCCTTCTCTACGACCTCATCTTCAATTACTGGAATCAGTGCGCTTCCCCCACCAAAACCAATGAAACCGATTTTTAACATAGTCATAGTCATGGAAATAAACTTTCTCATCTTTATACTCTCATCACTTACTGTTGTTTTTACTTTTTGTCTTCTTTCTGATATCTGTACTGCTGTTACACTCATATTATCATATTGCCTTTCATTATATAGGGATATTCAAAAAACTGCAATGTAAAAATTTGTTAAATATCATTCGGTTTTCATGTGTCTTATTCGTTTTCTCTATATTACATCATATTTCATATTATTTCAATAGGAAATATAGGAAATATTTTTTAAGTTAATTCTAGAGACGAAAAAGTGGGTTAATCTAAACTGACGAAAACCAGAATAGAGCTATATATAAAAAATGCTTCGTTTCACTGCGTTCTTAATGCTCATCCGCATTAAGAACTTGCTCTAAGGCGCATTTTTTATATATAGCTCTATTCTGGTTTTCTGGTTTTAGATGGAACACTTTTTCTGTCTTTGAGAAAATTCAATTTAAAAATATTTAGGAGGAGAATTTGAGGGAGAGGACAGAAAAATATAATCATGTGCAGGAATTATCTAAAAGTGATGTCTACTATAAATGGATGGATGTCTATTATTATTTTACTACTTCAATGGCAAATTAGATTCTGCAGCATTGACACTGAAAGCAAAATGTCAATCCTTCAAAAACCAACTCCACAGCCAGCCGCAACCTCCCAATACTCCCCCAAATCTCTCCAAAGATAAATAGATTTTCACTCCCTGCCAAAGCACAGCCTTCTGGAAGATAAATAGTCATTCTGTGGTCAGCCAAAATCAGAAAATAGAAGCCCCCTATAACCATATCTGTGACCTCGGAGCAAGTGTTGAATGTGAGCGCGCATAAGCGAACATTCAATATGCCGCGACTAAAGTCACAGATATGGTTATAGGGGGCTTCTATTTTCGTCTGTTTAGCCACACAGATGTCTATTTATCTTTCCCTGTTATATGTCTCCATTTTCTACGAAGTCGGAACCATAAAGATGTTTGCTCTAATTCGCGAATCATAGCCTTTAACTCCTTATCACGTTCCTTAGATTCCTGGCGGATTGCCTTGCTGTCTTTCTTGGTCTCTTTCTGCAGTGCATCATAATCCTGGCGCAGGTCAATTAATTCATTGCCAACAGTAAGGCTTCGTACTTTAACTTCCTGATTTTTATCACGGACTGCATCAATTTTTTCTGAGTTTTCAAGGGCACGCTGAATGTCTTTTTGCTGATTGATAATCTGCTCACTGAGAGACTGGAGAATCTTCTTTGTCTCTTCGTCCACATTTGCATCTTCTAAGCCTTTTGCCGCTTCTAAACGGCTTTCTTTCAGAGTATTGATATCTTTTTGAAGTGCTTCGATATATCTCTGCTGTCTGATAACTACACCACCAAAGAAACGAACGATATCTTCATACATAAAGCGGTTCTCTGGAGTCCATCTTTCTCCCTCTTTTCTTTTCATATCAAAAAGAGGTTCTTCCTGATGTAAATAATCTTTCGCGATAGCCTCATTCCATTTTTCATAGCGGCCCATAAATTTATTAAATTCTTCTTCTGAGAACATGACAAAGTTATTCTGTGGGTCTTTATAGTTTTCGCAGTCCTGTGCGGCCTGTCTAACTAATGTTCTTACCTTGTCATCATCTGGAAGTACCGTATTTACAATACGAAGAATCTCCTGACTGTTTCCTGTCAGAGAACGGTTTGCTTCTTCTTCTGTTATCTTAAAATCATCTGTATAATCCACGCCTATTGCCTCCAAAAAGTCGGAAAAGATCGTATGATCCTTTCCTTTGAATTTTTTCCTGTCAAAAATACGGACAATAATATTTTCCCGTCCTGTCACTTCTGCAATCTTTTCCAGTAAAAGATAATAATTAAAAACAACTTTTCTTGTTTTACGCTGGAACGAATCCCACTTAATCGTGGCATTGGTATTCCATCCTTCTTTTACCTGCTGGCTGAGCCATGAGTTTGCAAGTCCATCCTGTCTTCTTATATAAACAATAACTTTAACCTGATAGTCATGCTCTTTTGCATCCTGCATGAGTTTGGCCCAGAAAGGGAACTTTCTTCCGTTAGAAGAGTGCCAGATATTTTCATCGGAAAGTATAACATTGTCATACTTTTCAAATTCCTGGTGAATCATAGCAAGTCCCTTTTCCCACAGTTCCTGCTCTTTTTCCACGTCTTCCTGACCACCCGGTTTATAAACCCAGCCTACAAGGAAATGTCCATTTCTGCGGTGAGCAACATGGGGATATACAAAATCCAAAAGAGGATAGCTATAACTTTGTTTATTTAATACTTTTTGATTCTCAACACAAAACATCTGAATGGATGTTGTTGCAGTTTTAGGCGTTCCAATGTGTACATAAAGTGTGCGCATTTTTATTTCCTCTTATATTTTATTGTTTTAGTTAAGCAAATCTTCCAACTGTGCCATCACATAATCTACGCTGTCTGCAAGACTCTTTCCAGTTGTATCAATCGTAACTTCCGGATGTTCTGGTGTCTCATATGGACTGGAAATTCCAGTAAAGTTTGGAATCTCGCCTGCACGGGCTTTTTTGTAAAGTCCCTTAACATCTCGTTTTTCACATTCTTCCACCGGTGTACTTACATAAACTTCAATGAAGCTGTCCTCTCCGATAATCTCTCTTGCATTCCGTCTGTCACGGACATATGGAGAAATGAAGGATGTGATTACAATAAGTCCTGCATCGTTCATTAACTTCGCTACTTCTGCGATACGGCGGATATTTTCAATACGGTCTGCCTCTTTAAATCCAAGGTTCTTATTCAGTCCCATACGGACATTGTCCCCATCTAAAAGCATCGTATGCTTTCCGAGAGCAGCAAGATGTTTTTCTAATTCGTTTGCAAGTGTAGACTTACCGGAACCGGAAAGTCCTGTCAGCCAGATTGTCTTAGGTGTCTGTCCTTTTTGCTGTGCGCGGAAGTCTCTTGTAATATCCATCTCATGCCATGTGAGATTATCTGTACGTCTTAATGCGTGCATGATAACACCGCAGGCAGATGTCATATTTGTGATTCTGTCAATGAGAATCATGGAACCTAATGCATGGTTGTCCTTGAACTTCTCAAAAACAATCTTGTCAGAAACAGCAATATCACAGGCTGCGATTTCATTCTTGTAAATAGCATCTGCGTGTACTTCATTTCCAGTATTTACATCAATCTTGTACTTGATATTCATGACAACGGCTGGAATCAGCTTTGTTCCAAGTTTTAAGAGGTAATTCTTTCCTGCTACAAGATGTGTGTCATCCATCCATAAAAGCTTTGCAGTAAATAAATTACCGGTCTTTGGTTTTGCATTATTAACGAGAACACAGCCTCTTGAAACGTCTACTTCTCTGTCAAGAGAAATTGTTACCGCGTGTCCGCGGCTGCTTTCTGTTACTTCCTTACCTGCATCAATAATGCCTTTTACCTCTGCCTTTTCATTAGATGGTAAGGCGGTAATCTCATCACCAACTTTAATCTTTCCAGATTCGATCTGTCCCTGGAATCCACGGAAAGTTCTATCTGGACGGCATACTCTCTGAACAGGCATAGTAAAGCCGCTCTCAATAGAATCGTCATGTATCTGGATATTTTCAAGATATGTGAGAAGTGATTCTCCTTTATACCACGGCATCTTAGTAGATTTCACTGTAACATTATCTCCCTCTGTCGCAGAAACAGGAAGAATCTTGATAGACTTATAGTCGTACTCTGCTGCCATCATCCTAATTTCACGTTCAATCTTTTCAAAACGGTTGGCATCATAGTTAATTAAATCCATCTTATTGATTGCAAATACAAAATGCTCGATACCCATAAGGGAGCAGATTCTTGTATGTCGTCTTGTCTGTACAAGAACGCCCTGTGTCGCATCTACAAGGATAACGGCAAGTTCCGCAAAGGATGCTCCTACTGCCATGTTTCTTGTATATTCTTCATGACCTGGGGTATCTGCAACGATAAAAGAACGGTTCTCTGTTGTAAAATAGCGGTAAGCGACGTCAATTGTGATTCCCTGCTCTCTCTCAGCCATCAGGCCGTCAAGAAGGAGAGAATAGTCAATTGCCCCACCACGAGAACCAACCTTACTGTCAAGCTCTAACGCTCTTTTCTGATCTGCAAAAAGCAGCTTTGCATCATAAAGCATATGTCCGATCAATGTGGACTTTCCATCATCTACACTACCACAGGTAATAAATTTAAGAAGACTGTTCATATTAGAAATAACCCTCCCTCTTTCTCTTTTCCATACTGGCTGCTCCGCCATCACTGTCAATAACACGGCTGGTACGTTCAGAAGATACCGCACTTAATGTCTCATCAATAATTGCATCAAGTGTATCTGCATCACTCTCAATACCACCAGTTAATGGATAACATCCAAGAGTACGGAAACGAATCTTTCCATGTTCAATCTTTTCTCCTGGTTCTAATCTCATACGGTCATCATCTACCATAATGATATTGCCATTTCTTCTGACAAATGGTCTCTCTGCTGCAAAGTACAGCGGAACAATATCAATATTTTCACGCTGAATGTACTGCCAGATATCTTTCTCCGTCCAGTTAGAAATAGGAAATACACGCATTTCTTCGCCCTGATGAATATTTGTATTGTAAAGCTTCCACATCTCCGGACGCTGATTTTTAGGATCCCACGCATGGCTGGAATTACGGAAAGAGAAAATTCTCTCCTTTGCTCTGGATTTCTCCTCATCACGTCTTCCACCGCCAAATGCAGCAGTAAAACCATATTTATCAAGAGCCTGCTTTAATGCCTGTGTCTTCATAATATCTGTATAGGATGAACCGTGGTCAAATGGATTGATTCCCTTCTTAACCCCGTCCTCATTAATGTACTCAATCATATCAAGTCCGTATTTTTCAGCAATCTTATCTCTGAACTCAATCATTTCCTTAAACTTCCATGTAGTATTTACATGTAAAAATGGAAACGGCGGCTTCTCAGGATAAAAAGCCTTCAATGCTAAATGAAGCATTACAGAAGAGTCTTTACCGATAGAATACAGCATTACCGGCTTCTCACACTCTGCCACTACTTCACGCATAATGTATATCGCTTCTGCCTCTAACTCATCAAGATGGGTCATATCACTCATTATACTTCTCCTTTATAATCATATTTTATCTTTTCAAATTATCGTAACGATTCAATCCCTGTTTTATTCATATTTTATTTATGTCTCATTCCTGTGTCTATAAATCCATACGAATTGAATTTGTTACAAAATTATTACATGATACTTTATTATATAGGTATTTTCCAAAAACTGCAATAATAAAGTTCCACGAATGTTTTCCAAAACTGCCTGTATTTTTCTACGGATTAGGCATTAAATACAGCGGAATCTCGATATTTTGCTCTTCTATCTCAAAAACCGCCTTTATCATATGAAAACGTCGGTCTCTCGTATCCGTTACCGTAACAGTAAATGTACAAAATACATTTTCCCTTTCTGCCTCCAACTCTATATCTTTATGAAAAATCTCTTCCTCTTTATATAAAATGTGCAGCACAGCCTTTGTTGGCAGCGCCATCTGCACTGGTTTTAAATCTCTTATACTTTCCTGACTCTTAAAACTAAGCATCTTTGCCCCAGTCTCCCAATCTTTTTCCGGGAAAATACAAAAATCCATACAGAATTCCTGGTTTTTAATTACTTTGAGAGGCATTGCGGCAAAAAGCATATAGTTCCCTAAATTTTGTTCCGAATTTCTATGCTTCTTTTTCACTGAAACAGTATTCTTTTCTTCTGTTATCTTTTCTTGCCTGTCTTCTTGTTTTTCTCTTTGAGCTGCTTTTTCTGTTACTTTTGTTTTTGGACTCTCTTTTGCTACATTTTCCAGTTCATCCCAGGCTTCCCCAATCCATCGTTCAACTTTTTTCCTATCCTGCTCCTTCTGACTTATGTCCCTATTGGAGCCTTGTCCATAATTGCTATCATCTTGTAATTGATTTATTCTCACGTTTCTACCCGGCAGGCTATTTTTCCCTGATAAATCTGTAGATAACTCGTTCTTTCCTATTATAATATCCTCATCCCTGCCACCTCTTGCCCTGCAGCAATGCGGACATTCTCTAAAGTACGCTTTATCATAATAATGCCCATATTTACATCTTGTAATCTTCATTTTCGTCTCCTATATAATTTATTAACTAGCTGACACTCGAGAAGAGAGCAAATAAAGCATATTTGTGGCATCCAGCCTTTGCTCGAGGCCACAAATATGCTTTATTTATCTTCCAGAGGGCTATACTCTGTCTAAAAATAATTTAGAGAATCCCTGAAAATTATGACTTCTTATAAAACTGACTTTCAAAGAACCAACCCTTAAATTATCATTACGATATTATAATCCACTATTCACCAATCGCCTTGATAATCAAATTAATACAATTCTCCTTGCCGATTGCTCCACTATCTAACATCATGTTGTAATCGTGGTAATCGCCCCATTTTCTCTTAGTATAGAAGCGATAATATACTCTTCTCTTGTGGTCTCTCTTCTGGAGGAACTTAACCAGTTCATCTCCCTTAAGATCAACTCTGTCAGATACATTCGCCATTCTCTTCTCAATATTGGCTCTGATAAACACATCAAAACTGTCGATATCTGCCTGCTCTAAAATGTAATTCGCACATCTTCCAACGATAACACACGGACCTTCCTGTGCAAACTTTGTAATGATTCTACGCTGAATCTTGAAAATCTTATCCTGTGGGTCCTCTGCATAATAATAACTGTCAAATGGTGCTGATGTTCCGAGCAATACAGAAGAAAGAGAGCTGTACTCACCGTGTTCCTCTACAAATTCCTTTGTAAATCCACTCTCTGCAACTGCCTTATCTACGATCTCATGATCATAAAATGGAATATCCAGACGCTTTGCTACTTCCATTCCAATGTCGTGACCGCCACTTCCAAACTCTCTGCTGATCGTTATAATTTTCTTCATAAAAATCACCCCTTTTAATCGTAAATCAGATTCAATATCGACATGTATAATTATGAATACCTTTGTCTATATTGTAGCATATTTGCACAAAAAAACAAGCATATTTCACAATTTTTCTGTCTTTATGCACCTCTTATTTTCTATGTTCATACAATAGCAAAAGAATATATTTTAAAAATCTCTGTAGAAATATTTTTTAACCACACTCTAGAGCGCAAACACGCTCTAAGCAAAAAAGTAGCATCAGCTATATAATTTTACAAACATCACATAAATAGTCACCATAATTCTTGTCATTTTCCTATAATATATAGACAATTTAACCACTTTATCTGTTTTTCTCTATTATTTTGTTGTTTTTTGTCGAATTAAATGTTAAAATTAAGCTCTACAAATAAAACAAGAGGGGGTGCTATTATGACCAAACTTACAATTTGTATGTATGGTGCAGCAAGCGACCGCATCGATTCCATCTATATAAATGCAGCAGAAGCACTTGGAAAAGAAATTGCAAAAAGACACCACAAGTTAATCTATGGCGGCGGTGCCAGCGGACTGATGGGAGCCTGTGCAAACGGTGTGTTAGAAAACGGCGGAGAAGTAACAGGTGTTGTCCCAACTTTCATGAATAAGTTTGAACCGATTAAAAGCGAGTGTACAGAAATTGTACGCACAGAGACAATGAGCCTTCGAAAAGAAGTCATGGAAGAGAACGCCGATGCATTTGTCATCGCACCCGGCGGCATTGGAACCTTCGATGAATTCTTCCAGATACTTACCTTAACCGAACTTGGCCGAAGTGCAAAACCAATCATCGTATACAACATTTCCGGTTTTTACGATGACACCATCGCTATCATCGATAAACTCATCGGCATGGGATTCATCCGCGAGTCCGTAAAGTCACTTTTCTCGGTATGCGAAACACCGGAGGAGGTACTTAATGCGGTTGAATGGTTAACAAGTCAGTAGAAATTTTGCGGATAGATAGAACAGACGATCCCTACACACAGAAAACCAAAAAAGCCAATCCTTATATTTGTGATATTAGAGCGAGGATTGATTGTGAGCCATTAAGCGAACATTCAACCCACAGTGATACTTTCACAAATATGAGGATTGGCTTTTTCGGTTTTTGTCTGTCTATAGTCTATCTATAGCCTATTTAGAAGAAGTCGAATCTCCATTCTCCTTGTCCTGCCACTTCTTTCGTTCTACGAAGCGTCCTAATACAAATGCTACGATTCCTACTCCGATTCCTGTCTGAAGACAGAAGATTAAACTTTCGATTTCTCCTGGAAGTTCTCCACCAAGTGCAGTTTCAAGTACTGGTGTGAACCATGGTTCATATTCTTTTCCCTGAATTTCGGAAATCATTTCGCTACCTGCATCATCAGATCCACCGAATTCTGCTCCCTTTAATGCGAACAGTGGTACGATTGCGATTAATGCTGCAATTACTAATAAAATAATTACTGTCTTTGTATTTTTTGTCATTTTCTCTCCTCCTAATTAAAATTCAAGACTGCTTAATTCGTCTTTTGCGTATGTTTCAAGTGCAATAACGATAACTACAGTGAGGATACCTTCGATTACTGCTAATGGAAGCTGTGTTGTAGCGAAGATTCCGAGGAATTTTGCGATAGATGCTCCAATGCCGCCAACTTCTGAAGGGTAAGCAAGTGCAAGCTGGAAGCTTGTTACGCAGTATGTAAATAAGTCACCTAAAAATGCTGCAACGAATATGCATACTCGTTTATTTACATTTGCTTTCTGAAGTAATTTGTATAAGATCCATGAAATGATTGGTCCAGCGATTGCCATAGAGAAGCAGTTAGCTCCTAATGTTGTTAATCCGCCGTGTGCAAGTAAGATTGCCTGGAAAATTAATACGATAATACCTAAGATACTTGTTACACATGGTCCAAATAAGATTGCTCCAAGACCTGTACCTGTCATATGGGAACAGCTTCCTGTTACTGATGGAATCTTTAAAGATGAAAGTACGAATACGAAAGCACCTGTTAAAGCAAGTACAGTAAGGGTTCTTCTGTCATTTCCAAGTACCTTTTTAATATTCATGAAACCGATTACTAAGAATGGTACGCAGATTACTCCCCATAAGATACAGTATTTTACTGGAAGGAATCCCTCCATGATGTGCATTGCGTTAGAAACTGGCGCGATTGTTAAAAGCATTAAAAATACGCTTGCAAGAATCGCAAGATTTTTCTGTTTTTTAGACATTTGTCTTTCCTCCTTTTAATTTTTGTGTATTTCTGGAACCAGGAGATCCCTAAAATACGATTTTATAAACCTTTTACCATTGCCTGAAATTCGGCAATATTTTTAGGATAAACGTCCCCATCAGGAACGATACCTTTCTCTTTTAAAATGTCATAGACATCGAACATCATTGGGTGTTTCAGATTCGCCTGCTTCAAAATGTCCTCTTGCTTAAATACAGCAAGTGGCGTATCATCTGCAATAATCTTTCCATGACAAAATACAATAACTCTCTCTGCCCAGCGATAAGCAAAATCAACATCGTGAGTAGAAATGAGCATTGTCCGTCCTTCATCACCCATTTTCTGAAGAACTTCCTCAAGCATTGCCGCATTCAATGGATCAAGCGCCGCTGTTGGCTCATCAAAAATGATGACTTCTGACTCCATTGCAATAATATCTGCAATACTGACTCTCTTTTTCTCGCCACCACTTAAATAATGTGGCGGACGATCTTTAAATTCTGAAATATTCATATATTCAAGAGCTTTATCCACTCTGGAAATCACTTCTTTTTTCGGTAATTTCAGATTCATCGGCCCAAAGGAAACTTCAGCCATTACCGTGGACGCAATAATCTGATTATCCGCATCCTGAAAAACAATGCCGACATTCTTTCGAAGATCATTTAAGTTTTTCTTTGTAATCTTCTCACCACGATAATAAATATCGCCGTGATGAGACTTCAAAACTCCGTTAATATTCAAAAAGAATGTAGACTTTCCTGCTCCGTTCGAGCCAAGCACCGCAATCTTCTCGCCCTCATAAATATTAAGGTCAACTCCATTCAGTGCCGTTTTTTCTCCATTATATGTAAAATGTAAATCTTCAACCTTTAAGATTGGTTCTTTTTCCTGCATAAACATCTCCTGATACTCATTTGTTGCTCGCCACCTACAGATGTGGGAGTCATCTCACATCTGATATATTTTACAAAATTATGATAAAGTATTCTTCCGATTTATCTGACAAAATTATCTTATCTCGTAAAAAACCATATAAGCAGTAACACTACAATAAAAATAACTGCCATCACAATCTGGCCTGCTTTTAGCGGCTTCTCTTCTTCAAGGAATCGTAAATCCCCATCGTAACAACGTGCTTCTAACGCATTGTAATAATTATTTCCTCTTTTCAATGACACAACTAACAAGTTACTTGCAACCTGGCCAAATGAATAACAGGAAGTCTTAAAATCACAATATCCAAGACGTGACTCTGCTGAATTCTTCATGCGGCTGTGTGTATCAATCATAATAAAAATGTAACGGTAAATCATATTCATAAGCTCAATAATCAGCTTTGGAATATGTGCTTTTCTCAAGACTGCAATAATTTCATTCAGCGGTGTAGTAAGTGTCATCATATAAAGTGCACTCACAGCTCCCAATGCCTTAAACACAAGACCTCCAGCCTTAAGCAAACTTGCCTTTGACCAGTAAATGTAAAATAAATTCAAAAAATGAACATGATACTGTCCTACTGGACGCATCGAAAATCCAATCGCTATCGCTATTGTTCCAAAAATTAAAAATACAATCGGAACAAGCAGCATCGTAATGTAATGATGTAAATCCAGTCCACCAACAGCCACCGTCAAAAATCCCATAAAGAAAATAACTGCCAGCGAAACAAACAGATTATTGCATGCAATACATATAAGCAGACTAATAATAGAAAACAGAACTTTAAAGCCTGCATTCCAGCTTCTCATATGTGATGCATACGCATAATAATCTACCGAAAAGCTGCTTCCATGCTCATGCTTGAACCTTTTCTTCTTCTCTTTCATAAAAATCTCCACAACAAAAAAACATGCCCTGATTTACAAGACATAATACTTTTTGTAAATTCTTCTTATTTTTTATGCGCTTCCCTGAGCATACTAAAACACGCTCTAATGTTTAATTTTAAATAGGTAAAATAAACTCTAGATAATAGAAAATAAAAGTTAAAAGAACCTGCTACATAAAACTAGATAACAGGCTGAATAGAACTTTGAACATCAGTTAGACAGAAAGGTTTTTATCTGGCTGTATCAAATAGATTATGTTCACAACCAATTACAAACAGGTAGACAAGAAAATTTCTGTGAAAACACTGTGCTGATTTTCTAAAATAATTGTGCAAGCACTTATTGATTATAATTCTCAACATTTGCCTGAACTTCGTTTATTATATCACAATTCTGCTCGTTGTAAATGGACTTTTTCGCACAATCTTAATTTTTTAAGAAAAAAACCTTTCATATTTATAAAAAATTACACGTTTTATTTTGGTAAATATATAACCACTTATTACCTTTTAATGTGTCGAATTTTACAATTTCCAATTTGCGTAGCAACGGAGACTCCGCTGAGAATAGTAGTAGTCGGATTGCCAGAAAGCATTTTTCAAACACGCTCTAGATTTTCTAATTTCATTCCAGAACCATCCTCATTTAATGACAGCGTTGCCTTGTATTCCACTCCTGGATCAGGTTCTGTTGCATGTGAAGTATATAACAGACAATCCACTTCTATTTTTCCATTTTTGAGTATCTTAAATCCATCTTTATTAATTTGATCAATCATATCCGTTTCTACCCACCAATAGGTCATTTCAAACTCTCCTGAAAAAGTGAATTCTATATTCGTACCGTTTCTCTTTATACTACAATTATATTTATTTTGTAACGCTTTATTCGCTACTATATCATCAATCGTTCCATCATAGTCTACAAGTGCCAGATAATCATCGAATGCATCTTCTTTTACAATAATAGATTTTTCTGTATTGCTTTTTATATCATCCTCGGAAAATACTGGCTTATAAACCAGGCTTTCTGCCCTATTAGCGTAAATATCCTCATCATTAGGCTCAGTATAACAATATCCCCGTACAGAATCTATAAGTGCATGTATTTTGGACTCATCAGACATCTCTGTCATATTACCACTAAATAGTTTTCCATCACTTCCCAGCTGTTTTCCGAGGACAGCTACACTTCCCAGTAACTGGTCTATCTTGTCGGAGTCTGCAACAATATTATAACTTTTCAATTGTACACCCAGATCATTATCTGCTTTTGTTATCACCGCTGTACCAATGCCGTCTATTTCATCCTGTATAATCTGTTCTGTAAAAATTGCTCGTTCATCCCCATTAGAAAGCGGAATATACACAATATCCTTAATGGATGACTGCATATCTGACGATGGGCTTAAGCCCTCTGCTCTTACTTCTCCATCCTGACATAGAAATTCTTCGCTACTCGTAGCACTTAATGACCCAATCGTTTCTTTACATCCAAGAAACTGTCTCATATTTTCAAATCCACTCTCTTCGACAGATATCGTTCCCTCACCATCATCATTATTATTATAATCCACAATACTTTCCTCTGGTACCGCATCATATATATTTGTAGCTTCCTCACCAAAAGACTTATTATCACACAATAATCCCAAAGAAGTATATACCACACTCCTGACATTTTCATTTATATCCGTCTGGAATTCAGTACCTTCTGGTACTTCTGCCTCCAGAGCCAATATTTCTTTAATAAATGCCTGATTATCATCCACAAATTCTTTCACCGAGCTGTCCGGTGTTCCCTCTTTTTCTTCCTGCGTACTATATTCCTGACCAGAAGTGATTACTTTCTTATCGCCCTGATGTTGCTTTAATGCTTTGCCTCCAATAAATACACCGCTTCCTATGACCGCCGCAGTAATACCACCGGCTAAAGCTTTTACCATTCCAGCTTTTATCGCTTTGCCTCCAGCTCTGGAAGCTGCCCTCGCCGCATGATTTATCGCAGCATGCTTTGCACCTGCCTGACCTGCCTGCTGCATACTTGCATGTTTTACAACATTTTGATTTCTTCCAGCCATTTTAATTCCGGCAGCTTTATTTCCAGCAGCCATTGGCGCATTCTGTAAAACGTTTTGCCCAGCCAGAGTTCTGGCATGGTATAATGCTCTGTAATCTTCTTTTGCACTGCAATCGTCTCTGGATAAGAGCCATAAAAGGAATCCAAGAGGAAGCATACGAAATGTGTAGAGTCCCCTTTTCTGCATCTCATCCACCTTCGTATTTAACTTCTTCAATCCGTTATGTATTCTGCTTTTTACAGTTCCCTCACTAATATTTAATATCTGTGCGATTTCCTTTATTTTTAATCCGTCGTTATAATACATCTGGATACATATGCGCTGTCCCTCTCCAATATCATCGAGAATTTCATCAAGAATCTGCTCCCGCTCTGCATATTCTATTCTTGCTTCTGGGTTAATATAAACATTTCTATCTGTTATCTCTTTAAAATATTGCTGGCTGGTTTCTGGCAGAATTTCTCTATTTCCTGCTAACTTTCTTCCATAATCGTAAATTCTGTTTCGCACCAGCGCATTAAACCATGCACTAAAACTTCCCTGGCGAGGATCATAGTATTTGATTTTTCGATATAAGAGAAGATAAATTTCCTGAACACAGTCCTCCACCTCTGATGAATTAGCCGAAAACATTTTTCTTACTTCCCCTGCTACCCAGTTATAACTATTCTGGTAAATATAATCAAATGCCTGAACATCTCCATTAAAAAAGTTCTCTCCATATATATCTAAATCTTTAACTAATGGCTTTCCACAGATATCGCAAAACAAAATATTATTTGGAAACCATTTTCTGCAACTTCTACAATACATACCTTCCTGCCCTTATCCGATTTTATCCAATCTGTCCTCTAATAACTTCTTTTAATTCCTCTATACTCTTTATTGTAATATCTGCCCGGTTTTTTTCCGGACACTCCCTGTTTCGGTGATTAAACCATATCGTATGCCATCCTGCTGTATTTGCACCGACAACATCTGCTTCATAGGTATCCCCAACATACCATGTTTCTTCTGGATTTAATGCAAATGCATTCTCAATATATTTAAATGCCTGTGGATCTGGCTTTTGATATCCAATACCTCCAGAAATAAATATATGCTCATCATCAAACCATTTATGTAACCCCAGCGCAACTACCTTTGCATACTGTGGTTCTGGTCTGCCATTTGTGAGAATCGCAATAAAAATATCATTACTTTTACAATAATCAAGAAATCCCTCTACTCCATTACCAAGTGTAATCTTTTTCTGAAAGGAACGATATAACTGCTCAAAAATATCCGCATCCTCTCTGCTCATCTCAATTCCCACATCATGGTATGTCCTTTTCACACGCTCATAAAAACAATCTTCGTGCGGAATTAATCCCTTCTTCTCTGCCTCCATAATCTCATCCGAATAAACACGGGACTGCATAAACAACTGCGTACAGTCTGCATCCGTCTTGTCTGCATATAATTTTTTGTGAACCAGTTCAAATGGTCCCATAAGATTATAAAGTGTATCATCTAAGTCAAAAATCAGATTCAATATGCTTCCTCCTCGGTATTTTTACAAGTCCTATAATTCCTTATAACTTCCTGTAAATTTATTAAATATAATCCTTAAATACCATCTGGAAAACGTATTTTCCAGATGGCTGCCCGATAATAGTATACTTATTTCCCCAAAACAGTGCAAGGAGGTCTTTCCTGTTTTTCTGCATTTTATCGTTTTGAAATTATCTTTACCTTTGACCATGCAGAATATTTCTTTCCTGATTTTGTTCGAATCTGTACATAATATTTTCTATTCTTTTTTAACTTTTTAATGACAAGTGATGTTTTATTTTTGCCACAGTTTATTTTCTTTGCGTTTTTCATATTCTTTTTCTGAGAATATCTGATTTCGTATTTATCACATTTTACTTTCTTCCATGTGATTTTGGTCAGGTTTTGGATTCTGACGGTTCGTTTTATTGATGTGCCTTTTACTGGCTGTGGGTTGGTGTTATCCTTTAAATATTTATAAGGATTATGCCTTTTTACTGCTTTTTCTGCTTTACTTCCTTTATGTACATAAAATGTGATTCCACGAAAACCAATATTACCATCTTCAACATCTTCTTCATCCCAATATCCCATACTAGAGACTGTATCTGGAAGCACAATTTCTTTTACTCCATTTTCAGAAAATCCATTATCAGAATCAAACTGTGATGGTGGAAGTGTCTTCCCATTTAACTTAAAAGTTTTCGGAATAACCACACGTTTATCATGTCCATGATAACAAGTAATACATACTGAATCGCCACATTTATGCATACGTATACCGATACCATTCACCAAAGTATAACCATGCGAACATTCCTTCGTTGCTGCTTTAACTGGAACTGCTGCTCCGATCATCTGTGTTAACGATAATACCATTGCAAGTAACAATGCATAAAATTTTGTTCTTTTCTTCATGTCTTTTCATCCTTTCTTTTGCATTACATCTTAAGATTTTCTCTAAAAATAGTGATTCAGAAATATTATTTCACCCTCACTTTTTTCACTACACTCCACGCACCAGATTTTCCATTTTTACTTGAAATAATTTCACATCATATTCATTTCTTAATCTTGTTGTTCTGTATTGACTTGTAAGTACCGGTGAATTCTTAGCATCATTCATTGAAAACGCACACACTTTAGTTGGCTTAATCAAGATAATCAATGCCAAAAGACCTAATATACATATTATATTCCTTGTTATATTTATTGTTCGCTGTTTCATGTTTTGTAACCTCTCTTTCTTCTTTCGTTTTGTCTATTTTTTAATTGGCTCTTCTTTTAGCCGTACCTCCTTTCGTGAAAACCTTTTTTATTTCTTAATTATTTTTCCTTTCATTTTCTTATACGTATCAACCTGCAAAAAGGTTCACGGATTTTAAAATTTTTTTATTTAATTTATTAAGAGACGAAGCCATAGACAAAACTCCGCCCTATTTGTGTCTTTCGTCGCTGCAGGTTGAATATTCGCTTACGCGCTCGTATCCAACCTTTGCTCCCAGGCCACAAATAGGGCGGAGTTTGCTCTATGGCTTCTGTCTTTGTAAAATATGACTTCTATACATTCTTTTTTATACAACAAAAAAAGCACCATCCCCAGGTCTAAATCCCAAAAACGGTACTTTGTAATGCGCCTTCAGGGGCTCGAACCCTGGACACGCGGATTAAGAGTCCGCTGCTCTACCAACTGAGCTAAAAGCGCATATCCTTGTGTTTTGTTTTCGTATCTCTCAACGACAAGGATTATTATATAACAACCTTTCATAGATTGCAAGCATTATTTTTTATTTTTCAAGTATTTTTTTAAGTACAATCGCAGGTCCATCTTCATCATTTGATTTGGTGATGTAATCTGCTTTTTCCTTTAATACTTCCATTGCATTTGCTACGGCAATTCCAATATGTGCATACTCAATCATCGCCACATCATTATCACTGTCTCCGATAGCAACCGTATCTTCGTGTGCAATGTTATATTTTTCAGCAAGGATACGGATTCCCACATCTTTATTACAGCCACTTGGGAAGATTTCCATGTTATATTCGCTAGGAAATGTTACCATAAGATTTTTGTTTTCTGCTGTTTTTGCAGCAAATTCTCTTAATTCCTGTGGATCTGGAAATGCAACATGTATCTTATTGATACGCATTGTTCCACGGCGCAAAAGCAAATCATAGGACAGGCCAATTACATCTGTAGATAACATACTGTCACAGAAATCTTTTCCCATCTTAGTATCATAAATAATCGGAGCTGTATCTTTTTCCACATAGGCATCATTGTCACAGTAAAGTTCTATAAAACCATGTCTTTCCTTTACTTCTTTATAAATATCATAAACCAAATGCTGTGGTATCTTGCAATTGTGAAGCAATTCCTCTGTCTGAATATTTCCAACCAATGTTCCATTTGCACAGATGCAGTATTTTACACCTTCGATATCCTGCACTTGATTCTTAATACTTCGAAAACTTCTTCCTGATGTTGGAACTACCATAATTCCATTCTTTACTGCTTCCGCAATTACTTCTTTTGAATAAGAAGAAATCGTACAGTCAGAATGTAATAATGTTCCGTCTAAATCGATTGCTACAATCTTTTTCATAAATAAAATCCTTTCATTTATCGTAAAGTAAATTATTTGCCATTTAAAATTCTGCATACCTCTGAAATGCTCTGGCAGGAATTACACAGACACCGCCAGATTCCTCTATTACAAAGGCTCTTTCGCTGAATATTCCAGCACATTTTCTCTTTAAAATTCATAAAATTCCACCCCTGTTTTATCTTATGATAAAGACCGGGAATGTTGTTATTTATCTTCCTGTAAAAAAATCTGAAGCATACAAATCGGATTACCTTTTGCCACAAACTTTTCCTCATATTCTGTCATGATATTGCCCTCAACATATTCGCTGTGATGAAGGTCAAATGTAGATTTCTCAAGTGTCCATCCTGCTTCTTTTACTTCTTCTAAAGAAAAATCAAATAATGGTCTGTTATCTGTCTTAAAGATAACTCTTCCCTCTTCCTTTAAAATGTTATGATAACGCTCTAAAAACTGTCTAGAAGTAAGTCTTCTCTTTGCATGACGGTCTTTCGGCCACGGATCTGAGAAATTCAGGTAAATCTGATCTACCTCACCCTTTTCAAATACATTCACAATATTCTCTGCATCCATTCGAATAAAATGAAGATTCTCTAAAGGATTCTCTTCCATTTTCTCTAATGCTCTGACCAAAACACTGGAATACTTTTCAATTCCAATATAATGAATCTGAGGATTCTTTTCTGCTAACTGCATAAGGAATTTACCTTTTCCCATTCCAATTTCTAACTGAATCGGCTTACCATCCTGGAAATAATCTTTCCACTGGCCTTTAATCTGCTCTGCGTCTTTAATTGTATATTCATTCGCTGCAATCTGTTCTCTTGAACCTTTTACATTTCTTAATCTCATTTAATTCTCCCCATCTATCTTAATATATTTTCTTCTATATCTATACGCAATTTTAGACATACAGTATTATTCTAATCGCTGGACATTATTTTTGCAATTAATTTTTGCTTTTTCTATGGAAGTAGGATACAATGAGAGGCAAGGTCTGAAATGACCGAATAGAACTCAAAGACTTAGCCCAATAGTATATCAGCATATTAATAATACTGCATGATAGAGCGTGTTTGAAAAATGCTCCAGGGCAAAATAAAAAGGAGATTTAACAATGAAACGAATACTTACGTTTATATTGACATTAACATTGGCCTTAAGCTTTTGTGTGAATTCCTTTGCCGCGGCAACTACTGCCACTGCTTCTGAAACGCAGACTGGCACTTCTGAGGCACAGACGGATACCTCAAAAACACAGGCTGGCACTTCCGAAGCGCAGACCGATACTTCAAAAGTACAGGCTGGTGCTTCCTATGGAATTTCCAATTTAAGCGGTGCACCAGATATCGTAGCAGAATCTGCTGTTGTCATGGATGCCAATACCGGAACGATTCTTTATGGAAAAGAGGCAGACACCAAGAGATATCCTGCCAGTATCACTAAAGTTATGACCGCTTTACTCGCTGTTGAAAACTGCAAAATGAGTGATGTTATTACTTACTCCAATGCTGCAGTTAACGGAATTGAGGCAGGTAGCAGTACCGCTGGAATTAATGTTGGTGCCAAGCTTACTGTAGAAGACAGTCTTTATGCATTAATGCTTGTATCCGCTAATGAGGCCGCTGCCGCTATCGCAGAGCACATTTCCGGTTCCACAACAGAATTTGCAAAGCTTATGACAAAGCGCGCCAAAGAATTAGGCTGTACCAACACACAGTTCAAAAACCCTCATGGACTTCCAAACGAAGAACATTACACAACAGCTCACGATATGGGCCTTATCTTAAAAGAAGCCATGAAGCATGAGGAATTCCGTAAAATTTCCGGAACCATTTCCTACACCTTAAAGAAAAGTGACACTTTAAAAGATACTTTAGAGCTGTGGAATCACGCTAAAATTCTTCGTGAAAACAGTGACTACTACTACAAATATGCAGAAGGAGCAAAAACTGGATTCACTCAGGTTGCCCTCAATACCTTAGTCACTTACGCAAAGAAAGATAATGTAGAACTTATCTGCGTCATTTTAAAAGACTACGGTGCAGACAAAAGCTACACAGATACTGCTAACTTATTCAAGTGGGCTTTTAATCAGGTAAAATCCGTAACTCCGCTTACTGATTTCAGTTTAAAAACTGCCATGACAGCAAATACCTCCATTGACTCTTCAAAGCTCGACCAGATTCAGCTTTTAAACTCTGTTTATGACAAAAACTTCTCTGTTCTTGTAAAAAAAGACTTTAATGAATCTGATTTAAAAACCGCTTTTAAACTCGATGAAGATAAAAAAACTGGCCGCCTTGGTTACATCGTAATCTCCTGTGATGGCAAAAAACTTGGACAGACAGAAGTTACCTATGACACAACTTCTAAACAGGGAAAAGCTTATCAGGAAGGCAAAACCGTAGACGATAATTTAAAAACTGCCCCTGTAGCATCAAAAAGAAAAGATGCTATACATAAAGGAATTGAATTCTCCTTGAGACTCTTAGTCGCAGTTATTCTTATTATCCTGATCATGCACCTGATTCACAGACATGAGCTGGAGAAACGCAGAAAAAATCGAATTTCTCGGAGGAAGAAGAAATAATTCTGGGTTGCAGCAGGAAAGGGAGACGCACACATTAAATAAAATAAACGATATTTGTGGCCTCGGAGCTGCGAGAGAGTAATCTAATATTAGAAAAGCCCCGTATTAAAAGTTATTGATTTTGACACCTTTGTGTTTTGTACAACTGAGTCAAAATCAATAACTTTTAATACAGGGCTTTTCCTAGAAGACTTCTACTCGCAGCGACTAAAGTCACAAATATAGATTATTTCATTCCCTGGAGGCGTCTCCCCTGCCTGCGGCAAATTTATTTTACTGGAACCAGAACTTCTTTTCCTCCCATATATGGGCGAAGTACTTCTGGGATTCTTACAGAACCATCTTCATTTAAGTTATTCTCAAGGAAAGCAATTAACATACGAGGTGGTGCTACTACTGTATTATTTAATGTGTGAGCAAAGTATTTACCCTTTTCACCTGTTACACGGATTTTTAATCTTCTAGCCTGTGCATCACCTAAGTTAGAACAGCTTCCTACTTCGAAGTATTTCTTCTGACGTGGAGACCATGCTTCTACGTCGATAGATTTTACTTTAAGGTCTGCCAGGTCACCGGAACAGCATTCAAGTGTACGAACAGGGATGTCCATAGAACGGAATAAATCTACGGTATTCTGCCATAACTTATCGAACCACATCTTGCTGTCTTCTGGCTCACATACAACGATCATTTCCTGCTTTTCGAACTGGTGGATACGATATACACCACGTTCTTCGATTCCGTGTGCACCTTTTTCTTTACGGAAACATGGAGAATAAGATGTTAATGTTCTTGGCAGTGTATCAGATGGTAAAACAGTGTCGATGAATTTACCAATCATGGAATGCTCACTGGTTCCGATTAAGTATAAATCTTCACCTTCGATTTTGTACATCATTGCATCCATCTCTGCAAAGCTCATAACACCTGTAACTACGTTACTACGAATCATGAAAGGAGGTACACAGTAAGTAAATCCTCTGTCAATCATGAAGTCTCTTGCATAAGAAATTACTGCAGAATGAAGTCTCGCAATATCTCCCATTAAATAATAAAATCCATTACCAGCTACCTTTCTTGCGCTGTCTAAATCGATTCCATCAAATCTTTCCATGATATCTGTATGATATGGAACTTCAAAATCAGGAACAAATGGCTCGCCATATTTCTGAATTTCAACGTTTTCGCTGTCATCTTTACCGATTGGAACACTTGGATCAATGATATTAGGAATAATCATCATGATTTTCTTAACCTTTTCTCCAAGCTCTGCCTCTAACTTTTCAAGTTCTGCAAGACGCTCTGCATTCTTAGTAACCTGCTCTTTTACAGCATCAGCTTCCTCTTTTTTGCCCTGTGCCATTAACGCACCAATCTGTTTAGAAATCTTCTTTCTGTTTGATCTTAAATCATCTGCTTCTTGCTGAGTTGCTCTTCTCTGTGCATCTAACTCAATTACTTCATCCACTAAAGGAAGCTTCTCATCCTGGAACTTATTACGGATGTTCTGTTTTACAACCTCTGGATTTTCTCTGACAAATTTCAAATCTAACATTATCAATATCCTCCTGTTTTGTTAGAATATTCCCGAAGTCTTTCCCTCTTACTTTTGCGGCTAAGATTTCGAAAATACGTTAGAAAATATTCTGGGTTTCATTTAAATATTAATATCGACATAACTATCAAAAACTATTAATATTTTGCTTTAAATAGTTACAAATAAAAAAAGAACCCTTCTACCCTCACTCATGGGACGAAGAATTCCGTGTTGCCACCCAAATTGCTGTCCTTGCTAACATATTCAAATACATCTATATTATTTAAATATATCTGACACATATCAAATCATACCAGAATACATCATATCTAAATATATCAAAATGTATAAACATATAAAGCCATAACAGCCACTCATTGGTACGTTAAAGGATACCAGCCTTTGACTTTCATCAATGCTCAAAAAGTGGAAAGGTACTTCCGCCTGCTGATTCTCACCAACCATCAGCTCTCTGAAAAACATTCATACCGTAGCTTCTCTCATCGCAACGAATCAATATTCCTGTCTATTATAAAGCAGAACGAGTTCCTTTGCAACTATTATTTTGCAACTTCTGTTTTTCTGGAACTGACCGAAGAGACGAAACCTTGTCTCCCGACGCCTCCGCAAATCTCTCCCTGATTCCTAATCAAATTCTAATTCTTATAGTAATCCAGCTACAGATTCTCCAACAGCCAACAAACAGCCCGCAGAAAGAGAAATAACCTATATTTGTGGCCTGGGAGCAAAGGTTGGATGAGAGCGGTTAAGCGAACATTCAACCTGCAGCGACGAAAGTCACAAATATAGGTTATTTCTCTTTCTGTGGGCGTCTACCTTGCCTGCAGCAATCCCAAATTTACTTAGGAACCACAATATTTATTGCTTGCGGTATTATACTGATATCCACTGGGAATCCCTCTGGCAGTTCCTCTCCATCGTAGTCTACTTTGACTTCTTCCCCAGACAGATTCTCAATATGCAGCTTCTTTGTCTGGATATACTCCACAGATGGATGATTTACATGATCACCCTGCAGAATAGAAAGCATAAGCGGAAGCATCTGGAAAATGTCCATTTTCTTTATAATGATAATATCAAATAATCCATCTGAAACAGATGCCAATGGCGCAATCTCACGGAAACCTCCTACGCTCTGTGAGTTTGCAACCATAAATAACAGAATCTCTTCTTCTACCGTCTTATTGTCTGTGATAAACTTCATCTTCCAGCTCTTTCCGAACTGCTTTGGAAGTTCTGCCGCTCCTTCTAAATAATACGCCAGTTTACCCATTACTGCCTTTTTATCTTTTGATACTTTAAATCCAGTATCAGATAAAAGACCCGCCGCTACTACGTTAATGAAATATTTTTCATTAACTTTACCGACATCTACCTTTTTAAGCTTAAAATCTGCTATCATATCACAGAATTCCTTCGGTGTCTGTGGAAGATTCAGATAAGTTGCAAAGTCATTAACCGTTCCTGCCGAAATAACTGCAACCGGAGTGTTACTCTGGCTAAGTACAACACCATTAATCACCTCATTAAGCGTTCCATCTCCTCCAACAGCAACTACAAAGTCATACTGTCCCTTTTCCAGAGCTGCCGCTTTATTCAGAGCATCGTCCTGCTTTTCTGTATAGAAAACATCAATAGTATTGCATATCTGGTCAATGACCAGCATTCCCGCTATCTCCTTAATCTTGTCAATAAAATTCTGTCTTCCAGAAGATGGATTAATGATAAACAATCCCTTCATCGCTTTCCTAAACCTCCTTTAAATTCCTATATATTTTCAGAAAATCAATCACCAAAACAAGTGCCGAAATGCTCTGATAGTACATCTCTTTAAATGTAAAACCCTCAGCAATTGAATTACCTGAGATTTCCTCATAATTTTCTAATTTAATTATTCTAACATAGCGTTTCATGTATTACAAGAATTTTACATACAAATTGCATGTTATGTACAAATTTCTACCTTTAATCTTTTTTTAATATTCTTATGATATTATTTCTTTATTTTCAAGAAATCTGTTATGATTAAATCATAGTAATTCATTAAAATTAAGAAAGGAAAAACTTATGAAAATTCTTGTAGTTGAAGATGAACCAGATTTAAATCACATTATTGTAAAACATCTTAAAGCAGAAGGCTATATTGTAGATTCCTGCTTTAACGGCAATGATGCGGTCTATTATATTACAGAAGAAAGTTATGATGCTATCTTGCTGGATGCCATGCTTCCTGGTAAAGATGGATTTGAAGTTTTAAAAGATATTCGCAGTCAGAAAATTGAAACACCAGTTATGTTTCTGACTGCCCGTGACCAGACAGAGGATATTGTAACTGGTCTTGATTGCGGTGCTGACGATTACGTTGTAAAACCATTTTCTTTTGATGAGGTTCTCGCAAGACTTCGTGTTATCATAAAGCGCAGCCCACAGGAACACGGAACTACCTACAAATGTGCTGATCTAATTATAGATACGGATAAAAAATCGGTAACACGAGCAGACACAGATATTGAACTCTCCCCCCAAAGGAATACGCTATTTTAGAATACATGGTAAGAAATAAAAACATCGCTCTTTCTCGCTCACAGATTGAATCCAATGCGTGGGGACTTGATTTTGAGGGTGAATCTAACATTATCAATGTATATATTCGGTATCTTCGAAAAAAAATTGATGATGATTTTGATGTAAAACTCATTCAGACAGTTCGTGGAATCGGATATATGTTAACTGAGTCTGAAAAATAATCTCTTTATAATATTTATTATGAAAATAACGCCCAATTACCTATCTTCCATGAAAGGATTTTTTATGAAAAAGGGAAAAAAGTCTCCATTACCTATTATATCTCCTGCCGTTTTATTGGAATTATAGTTATTATGTACATTATTATTATTTTCTTTATTACCTATTTTTCCAATCAAACAATTCTAAGAGATATCCGACATCAGATTCGCCAAGAAAGCCGCTACGATTTTCTTAATATTGACATAAAAAATGAAAAATTGATTATAGGAAAAAACTTTATTTTTAAAGAAAATCATATTCAAAAAATTATTTTGGATGATTCTGGAAAACAGCTATATGGCTCATATCCAATTAAAGATTTAGAAAATTATCCAATCAATAATAAAAAAAAATTTCGACAAGTGAAAACTTCCGATGGCTATTACTACATCTTTGACCGCCGTATTATAAAAAGTGATCTTGTAACTAAAAAAAGAACGTTATTTACTCTGAGAAGCGTAGGAAAAAAATCTGATTTTACCAGTGAATATCAAGCTTTAAAATACGTTGCTTATGTATTTATCTGCTTTCTAACACTTGTTGCTATTGTACTTATCCGAATTGTTTCTTTCAAACTTACTATTCCAATGAAAGAAATCAAAAGTATAGCAGACAAGATTGGGACGGCAGCTGATTTAACAAAGCGTATAGACTATGCCGCACCTTTTAAAGAACTAGACTCTATGATTTGCGCCAATAACCGCATGATTGACCGCATCGAAGACTTATTCAACCAGCAAAAACAATTTACTTCCGATGTTGCTCATGAACTTCGGACCCCAACCTCTGTTATATTGGCGGAATGTCAATATTTAAAAAAATACGGCAGAACAATAGACGATTATAAAGAAGCACTAGACGCCATCGAACGCCAAAGTAGCGCAACAAATGAAATCATTAACCAGCTTCTTCAACTTTCCCGTTTAGATCAGAGACGCATAAAGACAAACTTTGAATATGCCAATTTTAAATTATTGATTGAATCAATATGTGAATCTGATCCACTCTGCGAGCAAAAGAAAATTACTATTCATCAAAACTTGGAAAACATATCCATTTATATGAATGTTGGCCTTATGTCTATTGCTATTAAAAATCTTGTAAATAATTCTTTAAAATACAGTCCTGATTATTCACCAGTTGAATTACGTCTGTGGAAAACTGGTGAAAAAATCTTCTTTGAAATAGAAGATTATGGATGTGGCATGAACGAAGAAGTACAAAAGCATATTTATGACCGATTCTATCGAGCTGATAAATCTCGCAATACAGAAGGATTTGGGT
>OGRJ01000320.1_pt1 | contig 47342 bp, 29 predicted proteins | sample 1553411 | NCBI WGS metagenome assembly OGRJ01 (sample SAMEA2580084, study PRJEB22360) | human gut metagenome | biome: human gut; feature: human-associated habitat; material: faeces | place: Denmark | collected 2008/2010
AAAGATCATTTTTCGCATTGCCGTTTGTCTCAAACAGCTTTGCTATTATATCATGTCGTTTCCTGCTTGTCAAGAAGTTTTTTCAACTTTTTTGAAGTTGTTTTCGTTTCTCTTTTGCAGCAACTCTGATATCTTATCACATCTAACCGGCTGTTGTCAAGAACTTTTTTCATCTCTTTTTCACAACTTTTTGTCAGACGCAACTCGTATATACTATCACGAGTCTTTTTAGATGTCAAGAACTTTTTTCATCTCTTTTTCATCCAACGCAGAAGGAGGGATTTGAACCCTCGCACGGCGCAAACCGTCTATACCCTTAGCAGGGGCACCTCTTCAGCCACTTGAGTACTTCTGCACGTCACCAATCACTCGGTGAGCAAAATAAATTATACTAAAAGTTATACTGTTTGTCAACCACAATTTTTACTTTTTTCTGCTTTTTCTTTTACTTTTCGAAAAGTTCCTGAATCACCTGATCCGCTTTGACTTTTCCCTCTTTTATCCGTTGACTGTCTTCTTTCTCTTCTAGGTACTTGTTGGCAGCCTGTATTTGCAGATACCGCTCAATGGATGCTTTTGCTGTCTCATAGTCTATTGTTCCGTTTTCTTCGCGTTCTATGCACTTTATTATGCAGTACATGCCATTTTCTTCGTAGGGCTGACATACTTCCCCTGTCTGCATCTGTGACGCGATTTGCCAGCGATTTGCGTAGACTCCGCTTGCGCCTTCCTGCGTATCGAGTGAAGTCAGTTCCAGATTCTGCGTTTCTGCGTTGGCATACTGTCTGACTGCAGCCTCTGCATCCTGCTCGTTCGTCAGTGTCTGATAGATAGCCTGCGCCTCCTGTTCCGCATTTTCATCACTGGAAGGGATCTCTGTGTAAAGAATGTTTACACCAACCTCATAAGTGAAATCCTCGATATGTTCCTGGTAGTATTCGCTGCATGATTCATCTGTAACCGCAGCATTTTCTTTTACCCACTGATTGACCACATCGGTTTTCAGATTGGAATACCAGTATTTATAATATTCTTCGTCTTTGTATTCCTTCAGCCCGTAGTCGGAATTGCTTTTTTCCTCTTTCTGTTCCATCAGTTCCTGATAGGTATAGTCTTCTGTTACCTTCAGATCTTTTGCAGCCTCTTTTACCGTATAGTTCTCCTTTAACTGTTCCAGGATCTTTTCTTCCAGCTGTTTTGCCGGTGTTTCCCCATCTTTTTCTGTCGTCCAGAAGTCCTTGCTGTTTACTTCTTCTGTAGAGTATTTCATATAGATCTGGTTACAGTTTTCCTGTGCCAGCATCTCATACTCTTCCCGGCTTACCGGGTTGTCATCTATATAGAATACCGTGTTATTATCCTGTTCCTTCCCACATGCTGTAAAAAACAGCATGGCAGTGAGAGCCATACCGGTTCTCACTGCCATGAGGAAGGCTTTATTTTTCAAAAAAGCCATAAAAACTCCTATCTGTTTCTTTTCCGTCTTGCAATTACCAGTCCTGCAAATACGATTATAGCACACAATACTCCAATTACATAGATTGCAATCTGTGTAGTATCACCTGTTTTTGCGTTTCTGATTGCACTTGTCTGTCCGGATGTTGTTTTATTTCCGCCATTTGCGGATGTTGTGGTTTTATTGCCAGTATTTTTGTTATCCGTTGTCGGCCGAATCGTATTTACCTTTTTCAGACCGTCCAGAGCCTGTGCCAGTGACTTATATGCCGCGCTGATTTCTTCTTCTGTTGCATTTTTATCAGCAAGAACTTTATTTACCGCTGCCTGTGCATCTTTCAGTGCTTTCCAGGTAACTGTTGTGTAGTCTTTTTCTACTTTTTCCAGACTCTGATCATACAGTTTCTGTAAGTCTGATCTGTCGACTTTTTCCGGTGTAGGAACAGGTTTCTGCAATGCATCCAGCGCTGCTTTCAGCTGTAATGCTGCTTTGTTCACTTCTTCCTGTTCTGCATCGTCCTTGTCATAGATTACTTTTACTGCTGTCAGAACATCCTGCAGTTCCTTATAGCTTTCTGCCGTATAGTCATCTGCGGATATTGCTTCTGCATTTTTAATCAGTTTGCCAAGTTCTGTCTTGTCTGCCGGTGTCGGATCAACCGTTTTTTCTGTCAGTCCGTCAATAGCTGCTTTCAGTGCTTCTGTCGCTGCCTGTACCATTTCTTCGGTTGCACCTTCGTTATCCAGCACTGCTTTTGCACTTTCCAGTGCGGTTTCAAAAGCTTTCCAGCTTTCGTCTGTATAATTGCCCTGTTCTTTCTGGCTGTTTTCATCATACAGTTTCTGCAGTTCGCTCTTATCTGCCTGTACCGGTTCCGGAGCTTTTTCTGTCAATCCTTTGACTGCTTCCTCCAGAGCTGTGGTTGCTGCTGCTACCTGCTCTGCGGTTGCATCTGCGTTATCCAGTACCGCTTTTGCTGCTTCTAATGCTGTGGTAAAGATATTCCAGCTGTCATCTGTGTAGTTACCCTGTTCTTTTCCACTGTTTTCATCGTACAGTTTCTGCAGTTCACTCTTGTCTACCGGTTCCGGCTGAGGTTCTGCTTCTTTGTATTCGTTTGCTCCGATATCGATCTTTCCATCGGTCAGTTTTGTTCCATAGTAATCTCTGGATGGTTTTTCATTTGTATTTGCAACCAATTCAGATTTTACGCTGTCTGGCTGTACTGCCGGTGCATCTTCATGTGCTGCTCCTGCATCGATGGCCGGAGAACCTGCCTGCAGTTTAAAGCCTTCTGCTGTTCCCAGTGTTGTTTTTCCGTTTTCCCATGTTCCTTTTATATAATCTTTTACATTTACAAACAGCGGGTCTGCTACAACAGTAGTATCATCATTTACTGTTGCGGTATAAACATCCTGTGCGCCACCGTAAACCAGGTTGTGGCTGTAGGTTACGCCGTCTGTCTTCACGCTGTCTGCTTTTGCAGGTCCATAGAAAATGTTGTTGCTTACAGTTACATCTTTTACAACGCTTCCTTCCCAGTTAGAGGTCGGAGTCAGTGCTACAGAGTAATTGCTGTCTGCCCAGTACATGGTGTTGTTGTAAATCTGTACGCCGTTGGAACCGTATTTTCCTCCGCCAAGACGGATCATCGGTGCGCCGTCATACAGACCGTCATTTACGCTGACATTGTATCTTGCAATATTGTTTACAGTTGCTCCAGGTCCCGGACAAAGCATCAGGAATCCACCATAGTTATCATGGCTGTAGTTGTACTCATACAGACAGTTCTGTAAACCATAGTCAAAGTCAAATGCCATACTGTCGTTGGTTCCTGAGATTCCCAGGTTCCATCCTGCTTTACTTGTGTTGCATGCTTCGTTGTAACGGAAGGTTACATTATCTGCATCCCATGCCCACAGTGCTGCATGGTTCGGGTTACCGGAATAATTCCAGTTGGTGTCTGCGGAGTTATCAATCAGGTTGTATTCCACGATTGCTTCTGATGTATTGATCGGTACAATACCATCACCTGCTACATCGTGTACATAGTTGCTGTTGATCACAACGTTGCTGCTGCCGATCCATTTGCTGTTTCCTGCGTTCTGGTATCCGGTATCGCTGCTTGTTCCGCCAACCAGAGTACGGCTTGCCCATACGCTTTCCATGTAGATTGCTTCATGGCTTACTCTGTATACTTCGTTTCCTTCAATGGTAAGGTTGCTGTATTTGGATTCTACCGTACCGGTATGATTGCTTCCGGATCCGGTTACTACAACGATCAGTCCGCCGGCTGCTTTGTCTGCGCCGCCTGCCATCTTACCGTTGACATCATGAATCTTGTTGTTTCTTACTGTAACATTTGCAAGGTCTCCCTTGTCCTGGTTTTCCACTACCAGACCGGATAACAGTTTGCTGCTCTGTGTATAGTCACCGCTTACAGAACTATCCCAGTTGGTAATTTCCAGATTTTCCACAACAATGTTTTCACTGTTGTAGATATGTACTGCTGCAAGTTCTTCTTTGCTGTCTGCATCCCACGGTGCGCCCTGTCCGTTGATCACCGGTTTTTCGCCTTCACCGTAGCTTCCGATCACGATCGGGTTTTCTGCTGTTCCTTCAGCATTTCTTACTTCCAGCTGTTCACCGTTCCATACGCAGCCTGCTTTCAGGAGGATACTTCCGCCTTCTGTCATTTTACGGATGGAGGATGCTTTTGTTAAAGTCTTCCATGCAGTTTCCGGTGTTGTTCCATCGTTTACATCGTTACCGTTTTCGGCATCTACATAATAAGTAGCATTTCCATCCGGATCATTTACCGGGATCAGAGCTTCTTTTGCTTCTTCCAGTTTCTTGATCATCAGACGGATCTCTCTCTGTTTTGTTGCTTCTGTTGCATTTTTCTTAAATGCTTTTGCTTCTTCTACAACAGCCTGGAATTCTGCCCAGGATGCTTCTTTGTAGTCTGCTGCCTGCAGGCTGTCTGCATCTTCTACTGCTTTGTCAAATGCCGTCCAGTCCAGATCGGAAGATACCGGTGTCAGTACCAGATTGTCCAGATAACCCTGGATACCGTTATCTGCCCAGGTATATACATCCAGTGTCGTTACATCAGATGGTGTGGTAAAGCGGATCTCAAAAGGTGTCCACTCCGTTGCTCCCGGTTTTACTGCTGCTGCCAGTTTGCTGTCGGTATCGGTTGTATCGGTATAGCTGCTGTCTGTTGCTGCCACACAGTAGATTTCTTTTCCGGCTACTCTTGCGCCTGCCCAGTAGCATCCGCTGCCGCTTACTTTGATACTTCCGGTTAATACATATTCGGTATCCGGTTCTACGCTGATCGGATAGTTTGTTTTGTCGCTGGAACTTCCATCTCCCCAGGAGTTTTTGCTTCCATTATCATGCAGATAATGTGTTCCGTCCGGAGCTTCGCTGTCTTCTTCAATGGTTGCACCATTTCCCAGAGACCAGCCATCGGTTCCGTTTTCAAAGCTTCCGTTTGTCAGAAGATTTTTTACTTCCGGAGCTTTTGCTTTGGTATCGATAATACCGATCCAGCTTAATACAGGATCACTTCCGGATGCTTTGCTGATCGTTACCAGAATGTGGTCAGAACCTTCCGGAACGGTTACTGCTACTTCGTTTCTGTCCTGTGTCTTGCTGGAAGAAAGGCTTGCACTTCCGGTTCCCAGTTCGGTCTGGTTACCGTCAGCATCTACAGAAGATACGGTTACTGTGATTCCTCTGGTGCTGCTCCACCATTCGTTGAATCCGGTGGCAACTACATAGTTTCCAGGATCCAATTCGAAGCCGTACTCAATGGTATGGCCGCTGGTTGCCCACCAGCCGGTATCAAAGAAGTCGCCGCTTCCTTTGGAACCCATGTCTTCAGAGCTGCTTCCGCCGGATGCTCCCGGTGTACTTGTGTAACCCCAGTTTACATCGACATCTTTTCCGTATTTCTGATCGGATACCGTGTTTTTCAGGTTGTTTGCAGCCTCTGCGAATTTTTCAAATACAGAAGAGGTATTGTCTCCGTTTGTATAGCAGTCTGCAAAATAAGTCAGTCCTTTCGGACAGCAGAATACTTTGGTTGTAATTTCTCTGTTCAGATCTGCAAGTGTTCCTGTAACAGTAACTTCACCCAACGGATATTCGCCAAGGCTGTCTGCATCGTTAATGGTCCAGGTTACTGCCTGGTTGTTATATGCCTTTCCGCCGATCTCAACATTAATTGTGGACGGAAGTGCGCTCTGCAGTTCACTGACGCTTTCTGCGGTCTCAGGAAGTTTCGTTGTTACATCGATGCTTCCTTTGCCTTCGAGTTCATCCAGTGTCCAGTTGCTGTAATTTTTCAGCATGATAGTATCGCCTGATCCGAATTCGATCGGGAGCCATACATATCTGGAATCGCTCAGATCTTTTCCGTTATCCGGATTGTACCAGCGGTCTCCCATGTAGATGAATTTTCCGTTTTCCGCATCTACCGGAATGACACAGGTACTCTGGGTATCAAAGGTTGTTTTGGAGGTATCTCCGATACACGGATCTCCTACTCGTTTCCATGGTCCTAACGGGCTGTCTGCAACAGAGTATGCTGCCTGGTTTGGTGCCCATCCGGTACAGCCGGAAGTAATCAGATAATATTTTCCGCGATATTTGAACATCGCCGGACCTTCTCTGGAATCGGTACTGCTGATGCAGAAGTCTTCTCCCAGTTTCATCTCGGAAGCATCTTTTGCAAGTCCTGTGTATTCATCGTTCAGTTTTGCAATATACATTACCGCATTACCTTCGGAAGAGTACATTACGTATGCTGTTCCATCATCATCTTTAAACAGGTTCATGTCACGGACATGTCCGCTCACGGAGTCAAATCCATGGTTACTGTAATCTCCGGCAAGCATGTAGCTTCCCAGCAGTTTGTATGGTCCGTTGACAGAATCCGCGATCGCGATACCAGCTTTTGCTTTCGCATAGTTGGAACTGCTGTCGCTTGCATACGGGCTTGTTCCGTCTGCATGGAACCAGATGACATATTTTCCTGTTTTCTCGTTATACAGCATCTTTGGACGTTCCATGACGCATCCTTCTGCCCACAGGTCCACATAGATATCTTTCTTCTCTGCTTCTGTCAGATCTCCGTACAGATTCTTGAAGTAATCATCTGTCTCGAACTGTTCGTAGTTGTCCATGGTTCTTAAGACAACGCCTTCGTCTTTCCAGTTGTAGAGATCTTTGGAAGAATACAGATGAACACCCGGCATCGGACGGTATCCGTTGGTACGGTCCTCACCCAGCCAGTAATAGGTATCACCGATCTTCTGTACCTGACCACCGTGAGCCTGAATGGCTTCGCCATTGTCATCATAGATTCTGGCTGCATCGGTTCCGGTGATGGATGTATAAGTTTCAATATGAGTTTCTACCAGTGCATCAAAGGCAGTCTCGATGGCTTCTTTTGCAGCTTTGATCGCATCGGTATCGGTAGATTTTTCATCTACCAGTTTCTGTGCATCTGCAATCGCCTGATCAAATGCTTCTTTGGTTGCTTTCTTATAGGTTTTTCCCTCTGTTTTTTCTGTGTAATTTTTGATTACATTTGCCAGAACTTCCAGCTGATCTGCTTCACCGGTTTCTGTTTTTACCACGATATAATTCAGAACCGGGTCATCGCTTGTGGAAGATCTGCTTGTACTCTGTACAAAGACATTCAGGGTTCCGTCGGTTACCGTTACTTCATATTCTTTTTCGAAATCTTTGGCGGTAAGTCCGGACTCTACTTTCTGTCCTTCCAGAATGATATCTTCTGTTTTGGTTCCCCACTTGCTCCATGGGTTATCGATACCTACGGTAACTTTGTAATCACCTTCCGGTACTTCAAACTGATATTCGATTCCGGATTTTCCTGCTTCATAGGTGATCTTGTCTGACTGATAACGGTAAGATCCTTTCAGTGTGGTATCTCCGCCGCGGGCTGTTGCAGAGTAAGTTGCATCCTCTACATAGCCCCAGTTATATCCTGTGGAAGCATCTGTATCATATGCTTGATCCACATTTCCCTGATATAAACCACGTTTGGATCCTGACGGTGTTACGGATGTGTCAGAAGATCCGCAGTTCGCCAGATAGATCACGCCATCATTTGCTGCAATTTCTGCATCTGTAAAAGTCTTTTTCTCCACAGACGCTTCCTGTGTTGCAACAGAATTTTCCTCTGTCTGCACCGCTGTTTCCGGTGCAACGGTTTCTTCCGGTGCTGTTTCTGCAGCAGGGGAACTTTCCCCTGCTGTCTCAGAAACAACTTCCTGATTCTGCGTTTGCAGATCCGGCAGATATTCTCCACCGGCTTCTGCTGCAAATGCTGAAACGGACTGTGCCACCATAGCGGCACTTAAAAATCCGGCAAAAATCGCTTTTTTACTGCGTGTCATTTTGCTCTTTTTCATACTTTGCTTACCTTTCTTTATTTTTCAAGGCTTCCTTTTTTCTCCAAGCAAGCACTGCAACCAACATTGCTGCCAGCATTACACCAGCTGTAGCTGCGATCGGTGTACGGTCTGCTGTTTTTGCTGTATTGGATGTTTTTGTGCCTGTTCCGTTCTGTGAACTTCCCGGCTTGGTTGTAGTTCCCTGGCTGCTGCCCGATGTCTGTGTGCTCTTTGTCACCAGCCCCTTAACTGCATCATTCAGATTGCTGTATGCTTTGCTGACTTCTTCCTGGGTCGGTGCTTCTGCTTCCAGAACGGTCTTTGCAGCTTCGAGAGCTGTGGTAAATGCTTTGTAACTTGCATCGGTGTAATTGCCCTGTTTCATATCCTTGTACTGTTCATACAGGTTGGACAGGTTTGTTTTATCTACCTTTGTAGATGGTGTTGGTGTCGGTTCCGGATTAACAGTCTTCTCTGTCAGTCCGTCAACAGCTGCTTTCAGTGCTTCTGCTGCTGCCTGTACCATTTTTTCGGTTGCATTTGCATTATCCAGCACTGCCTTTGCACTTTCCAGTGCGGTTTCAAAAACTTTCCAGCTTTCGTCTGTGTAGTTGCCCTTTTCTTTTCCACTGTTTGCATCGTACAGGTTCTGCAGTTTGCTCTTATCTACCGGTACTGGTTCCGGCTCTTTCTCTGTCAGTCCTTTGACTGCTTCTTCCAGAGCGGTGGTTGCTGCTGCTACCTGTTCTTCGGTTGCTGCTTCGTTGTCCAGTACTGCTTTCGCTGCTTCTAATGCTGTGGTAAAGGATTTCCAGCTTTCGTCTGTGTAGTTACCCTGTTCTTTTCCACTGTTTGCATCATACAGGTTCTGCAGTTCACTCTTATCTACAGGTTTCGATTCCGGTGCTTCCTGACCGCTTACGCTGATCCAGCTTACGATCGGATCATCGCTTGCAGCTTTCTTGATGGTGATGGTTACCACTGCCTGTTTTTCCAGTGTAATGGTTCCCTGTGCATAAGACTCTGCACTCTTGACTGCATCAAAATCACACAGTTTGGTTTCGTTTTCTCCGTTTACGCTGTAATATACATCCATTTCACGGTTCATGCTCCACCATCCGGTGCTTCCAAGCATTATGGTGTGCTCACCTGCCGGAAGTGTGAACTGGTAAGTGATGTTCTTATTGGAACGTGCCCACCATCCGCCGGTGTACGGGTTGCTTACGCTGGACTGGCTGAATCCTTTGATATCTCCGGAATCGCCTACCACGCTGGTGTAACCCCAGGTATTGTCATCCGTTTTTGCCTGATCTGCTGCATCTGCATTCTTCAGTCCCGGTACGGCTGCTTTTACTTTTTCCCAGGTGGAAGATCCTGTGTTGTTACAGTCAACCATGTATTCCAGATCTTTTGGCAGCAGCTGAACTTCTGCTGTTGCTGTCTTTCCGTTTGCTGTTGTTCCTGTTACTGTTACATAGCTGTATGGATTTCCTTCAAAGCTTACGCCGTCCAGATTCCAGGCAACTGCTGTCTCTGCACCGCCAACGGTTACAGTTTCCGGCAGTACCGGTGTTCCGTCGATCGCATAGGTATCTACTTTATCCGGTGTTCCGTATGCTGCCATAACAGCCTGATACTCTGCTTTTGTGATACGGATCGGTGTGCCGTGTCTTGCTCTTGACGGCATCTTATAAGTTCCGGCTTCCGGTTTTGTAAATACGCCGCTTTCCAGATCTGTGGTCAGTAACGGATAGTATCCGCCGCCGCCAAAATCATCTACCAGCAGGCACCAGGTATTTGTATCTGCATCATCGCTGTTCAGCTTGAAGATGGTCGGTCCCTCTACATACTGATTGGCATTCAGGCTTTCTGATGCAATCTGTGCGTAGGTTCCAAGTACCTGATTACTCTTCTCTAAGAAAATAGTTTTTGTCTTTGCACCAAGTGAGTTGGTGGAACCACCCTCATTCTTGGTGAAACGGTAGTACGTTCCGTTCTCTTCGATCATGGTTGTATCGATGCTGGACTGATCGTAATCGATCCACAGCTGTGGTTCTGTGAAGCTGTAGAAATCACGGGTCTTTGCATAATACAGTCTCTGTTTGGTATCTTTGTTCGGTGTTCTGGATGCCCAGTATACAACATATTCTCCGGTCTGCGGATCATAGGTCGCTTCCGGTGCCCAGGTGCATCCTGCTTCGATCTTGGCAGATACTTCTACCATTCTCTGTTCGGACCAGTTTACAAGGTCTGTGGATTCCCAGATCATCAGGCTCTGGCTTCCACTGTTCTGTGCTGCATCCCATCCGTTTCCGCCATTGATCTTCAGGTCTGTGGCGATCAGATAGAATTTATCTCCTTCCGGTGAACGGATGATAAACGGATCACGGACACCTTTTTCTCCCATGGTGGAAGTAAGGATCGGATTGTTATCATTCAGATCAGACCAGTTCAGACCATCCTGGCTGGATGCGAAGTAGATCTGTTCTCCATCGGAATATCCTTCGCCTGCAAAGTATGCGAAGAAGTAATCGGTGTAATCGCCATCCTGGATAGCTGCTGCTTTCGCTTTTACCTGAATAACGATTTCTTTTGTAAGGGTTTCTCCTTTATAGGAGAGGGTTGCTGTCATGGTTACGGTTGTATCTTCCTGCGGTCTTGTTACCGTACCTGCAGGTGTCGGATCGTATCCTTCATTTTCATGAGATGCCACATCCACGATTTCCGGATGATCGGTTGCCCAGGTGATGGTCACACCGCTTTCTGTGGTTTCCGGAAGGGTAATGTTTCCGCGTACATCATCTTTGTTTGGAATATCCAGTTCATCATATGCTTTCTGCAGCGTGGAGCCGATATTTTCTCCCGGTGCTTTTACAGCAAATTCTGCACTCTTTCCGTCTCCGTAGGAAACAGTGATTGTCACATTGACATCTTCTGCCGGAGGTGTTACTTTTCCGTTCTGAGCGATTGCATCGTTTTCCGGAACGTTCCATGTCAGATCATATCCGTCCATACTGGTCGGGAATGCAAGATCGGTAACAACTTCATCTGTAGAGGAATTGCCATTTAACATTGCTGTCTGGATATCTGCCAGAAGCATGTTGGTTTTTTCTGTCTCATCCGGAGTTTCTGCCTGTACCTGGTCAGCAGTCAGTGCAGTATTCCAGATTCTGATATCGGATACATTTGCTTTCAGAAGCGGATCTCCGTTATATAAGGATTTTCCGATATATCCCAGTTCTCCTTCTGACGGCATAGCGTCTGTGACGTCTTTGCCATGTGTTTTCTCGGATACCAGTACGCCATCCATGTACATGGACAGTTTGGTTCCATCAGAGGTTATGGTTACGGTTGTATAACCTGCACCCGGTTTTTCTGCCGGTGCATCCATTCTTACTTCACCATTGGAGCTGATTGCTGCCAGAACGTTTCCTTTATAGTTGTTCTGGTCGGAGTTTACACCGACGAACACATAATGATCTACGTTCGGCCAGCTTGCTACGGTACGTCCGAAGCACCACAGCCAGTGGTTTGCCTGTGTCTGTGTACTAAAGGTTGCCTGAACAGTAAACTGTCCGTCTGCACCTACCAGTCCTGCCGGGATATCTGCATATCCGTCTTTGTTAAAGTGAAGAACGCTTTCCTCTCCGTAAGTAGCAACGCTTGCTTCTGTAATATCATGAAGGGTTGCATCGTTTCCTTTTCCGGATACGTCTGTCAGTTTGTCATCTGCTACGGACATGTCATAATGTGCTGTCAGATTTTTTGTTGTGGTATGTAACAGACGATATACTTTCAGTTCTGACAGGTTACAGTTACCATTTGCTCCGACTGCGTATTTGATGTATCTGCAGGTCGGTGCTTCATTTACATTAAAGTCTGTGTAATATACGATGGTATCTTTTCCCTCGGAAGGAGTCTCTTCGATGGTATATAATTCCGTCCAGTTTTCTCCGTCTTCGGATCCGTAGATGGTTGCTCCCACACAACGACCTGCATAGCCGCTACGAGGTGCATAGGCGATGGCACCGATCTCTGTCATTTCTTTCAGATCCAGTGTTACATAACCATTGCTTACGCCATCAAAGAATGTGCTGTAATTACCATCTACTACATTGGCAGCGATATTGGTTGTGCTGTTGTTCCACGGTGTGCTGCTGCTTACCTGATCTTTCTCTACAGTAACCTGTTCTACTTCCGGAACTTCTTCCTGGGTAGCATCTTTGATTCCGCTTACGCCTTCAATAATATAAGTAGTAATAGAATTTGCTTTCAGGGTAGCTGTGAAGTTTCTGTTTTCTGTATCCGTTACAATGTCATCCTGGCTGCTGACATCTGCCCAGTGTTCTCCACTGTCCAGAGATCCGCTGGTACGGATGGCTGTCACTTTATCACCCATGGTGTTAAATCCGGACAGATCAAATTTCCATGTCTTGTCTGCATCGGAAGTGTTCATTGCTACTACAACAGCTTTGTTTTCATCCGGATCGTATGCAGCAAGTGTGGTTCCTTTGCTGGTTCCGATAATAGTGTAACCCGGACGGATATATCTTGAGAACTGTCCGTATGCGTAATATTTCATACTCAGGGCAATTTCTTCGTTATCATGGTCTGCTGCTGCAAGACCCCAGTATCCGTTGGAAGATTTTGATTTCCATTTACTTTCCAGAGCATCCATGGAAAGGTAGTCATTGTTGCTTCCTTTGTTTACCCATGCCTGTCCGGTTTCGCTGCTGTCTGCATGCATATCAATAGCATTCCACAGGATCCATGCGGAACTTTCCAGTCCGTTTACATCGGTCATCATACGCTGTGCAAGACCAAGTGCCGCGGTCATCTCTCCTGCATGGGTTCCTGCAGTATAAGCACCGTCAACTTCTGACATCCACAGGTTCTTTCCTGCATTCTGTGCAGTTTCTTTTAATCCTTCTCTGTTGGATCCGCTGTATGTATGCGTATCGATTCGGCTGATTACATTCTTTGCTTCATCGGAAAGATTATTATAAGAAGAAATCTGTGTATCAATGCTTGTCTCATCGGTACCGCTGATGATCATGTTGATGCCTTTGTTTTTCAGTTCTTTGTTCAGGGCAACCAGGATTCTTGACTGGGATTCTCCCTGGTCAAAATGGCATCCTTCCTGTTTGTTGCTGTTTGCGCCCCAGTAATTGGTATATGGCTCATTCATCGGATCAACACTCTGGAAATTGATCACACCTTCGTTGTCCCAGTGTTCGATGACGTCTGCCATGTATGCGGCAAATGCATTTACAGAATCTGCTCTCAGGTTATCTTTGCTGGAATCGGTATTTCCTGAAGAGCATCCGCTTACTGTCATAAAATATGGTGGTGAGTTAGAAAATGCTTCTGCGATAAAGTCCTGTCCGCTGGCTTTTGCTGCCGCTTTCAGTACATTCATCTGATTTTTATCTGCATCCCAGTCATAGTTCCATGCATATCCGCAGCTTTCATCTGCTCTTGCAAAATTCTCAGTGTACCAGGACAGATCATGTTTGGATGTATCGATTTTTGTCACATCCGTTGCATATCCCGGAACACCTGCATCAGAACGTACAATATGTTCTGCATGTTTGAATTCATCAGTATCCGGAACCACGCCTTCGTCACCGGCTTTCACTACTGCCATCTTTACAAAATCCAGTGTCCAGTCAGATTTTCCTGCCACACGGATGGTATTTTCTCCTGCCTGCAGTTTTACGTTGCTGAAGGTTACTGCGAACAGCATGCAGTGGCTTCCGTTGTTGGTTCCTTCTGCGATCAGACTGTTGTTTACCGTAGCTGCATCTGCTACATATTCATCTTCTGCAGCTGCCTGTACAGCAACCTGTGTGATTTCTTCCTGGCTCTCTACAGCCTCTTCGGCAACTTCTGCCTCAGCGTCTGCGGTTTCCTCTACATCCGCAGCCTGTGTATCAGCTTCCTGTGCGTCTTCCTCGTTCTGCACCTCTGCTACCGGCTGTTCTTCCTGTACCACACTCTGTGCTGTGGTGCTTCCTGCGGTAACTCCCAGTGCAACATCTCTGCTGTTTGTTCCTTCCAGTGTCATCAGGACTTTTACGGTATAATCACCGCTCTCGTCTACATTTACCTGATATTTCAGGTTGTCACCGGATCCTGCTGTATCGGACAGTTTGTTGATCCATCCGAGTTTGGTAAAGCTTCCTACTTTTTCTCCTTTGGTAAATCCAAAGTCCGCATCCGATTTGGAATAGGTCATATCCGCCATTTTCGAATATGTCTCCGCTTTTCCGCTGCTTCCTGCGTAACTGTAGGTTCCTGCTGTCAGGTCATAGAATTTTGCTTTTTCATTGACCGGCACTGTCTCTGTGGTGGTTTCTCCTGTATCATCTCCACCGCCTACGTTGTAACGACCGATGTTCATATCCAGTCCCTCCGGACTGAAGAAAAGCTTTGCAGCTTCCTCTGTCAGTTTGTCGCTGTAACCGATTCGGTTTGCCCACCAGCAAAGGGAAGTTCCCCATCCTTCAAATTCGCCAAGACCGTCTCCGTTGGTGTCATTGAAGATGGATGCTTCTGTCGGTTTCAGTTTGACTGTGCTGTCTACACTGGTTGCAGCAGAAACGATCTGTACACCGTCTAACGGCATAGATGTCAGACAGAGTGCCGCAGCTGTGAGAGCAGCCATTTTCTTTTTCAACCCTTCATTTTCCGTACCTCCTGTTTTTTTGGTATTTTCCAGTTTTTTTTCCGGAACTTATGATTTTTTCAATCATACTCGTACCTTATCTTATTGTATAAAAAAAGAACGCTAAAATATATCACATATCTTAGCGTTTCATCACATATCTTAGATTTTTCTTTTTTTATTTTTATGCTTCTGCCGTATTTCCCTCATATTGCCGAATCGTATCTTCGATCCTTCCTTTTACCATCGCCGCAATCTCCGTTGTCTTCATTCCCTGATACTCTTCATACGGGATCGGCTCCAGAAAATGTACCTGTACGGTCAGTTTTTTAATGGAATTGGTATCAAATGACTTATACGAATCGATCAGAGCCACCGGCACGATCGGGCACTGTGCTTTGACGGCACTTTTGAAGCTTCCGCCTTTGAAATCAAGAAGCTGATTTCCTTTCCGGCTTCTGGTTCCCTCGGCAAAGATCAGATAGTTCCGACCCTTTTTCACTTCTTCTGCCACCTGTTTGATCACCTGCAACCCCTGGCGCAGATCGTTACGGTCTAACGAGATGGCTTTCATACAGGCAAATACCTGTTTTAAGAACGGTACATTTGCTACTTCTTTTTTCATCACCACAGAGAACGGACGCGGGCAGACTTCAATGATCGCCAGCACATCATACAGCCCCTGATGGTTGGGGAAAAACATAAATCCATCCTGCTTCGGAATATTCTCCACTCCATACGCATCGATGGTGATGCGACCGCCGATGTTGGCACGGCGGTCGATCATTTTTAATACCTGATATCTTTCTTCTTCGGTGTACTTTTCTACATGGACTGCCGTATAGCACAGTTTAAACCAGCCATACGGGACAAACCAGAGATTGCGTAACACCATTAACAGAATTCGTTTCATTCTTCAGACTCCGTATGTTCCTGTTCTATCTCTTCCTGTTCGTTTGCCTCTGTATTTTCTTCCGGTTTTTCTTCTTTTTCCCGTACTTTTGCGATACTTGCCACAGAAACTTTCACATCCAGGTTCATCAGTTTGACACCGGATGTGATTCTTCCCAGGATCGAGATATCGGAGCAGGCGATTCGGATGATGATTCCCTCGGTTGTGATCATCATCACTTCGTTGTCATCATTAACCGCTTTGACACCTACGACATTACCGGTCTTTTCGGTGATCTTATAGCATTTTACCCCTTTTCCGCCACGGTTCTGTACGGAGAATTCGCTCATGGAGGTACGTTTACCCATACCTTTTTCCGATGCAATCAGAAGGTAATCCCCCTGAGAGCACAGCTGCATGCCGATGATTTCATCCCCGTCGCTGAGGTTGATACCACGAACACCCATGGATACTCTTCCGGTGCTTCGTACATCCGTATCTTTGAAGCGGATACACTGACCGTATTTGGTTACCAGAATGATATCTTTTTTGTTATCTGTGAATTTTACTTCGATCAGTTCATCATCATCTTTCAGAGAGATCGCCGCAAGACCGGTCTTTCTGACATTTGCATAATCCTGGATCGGTGTTTTCTTCACGATACCGCTCTTGGTTGCCATAAACAGATACTGACCCTGGCTGTAATCTTTCAGGGACAGGACCGCTGTGATCTTCTCACCTGCCTGTAACTGCAGCAGGTTGATGATCGCCGTACCGCGGGCAGTTCTTCCAGCTTCCGGAATCTCATACGCCTTCAGGCGGTATACTTTACCCATATTCGTAAAGAACATCAGATAATGGTGGGTCGTTGTCATCAGCAGTTCATCGATATAATCGTCCTCGATGGTCTGCATACCCTTGATGCCCTTGCCGCCACGGTTCTGGCTGCGGAAATTATCTACGGTCATTCGTTTGATATAACCTAATTTTGTCATGGTGATGACGGTATTTTCATTCGGGATCATATCCTCCATGGAAATATCGAACTCGTCAAATCCGATGGCTGTCTTTCTCTCGTCGCCGTATTTTTCACTGATGGCAAGGATCTCCTCACGGATCACGCGAAGCAGCAGATTTCTGTCTGCCAGGATGGCTTCCAGTCTGCGAATACGATCCATCAGTTCTTTGTATTCTGCTTCCAGCTTCTCTCTTTCCAGACCGGTCAGTGTACGCAGACGCATATCTACGATTGCCTGTGCCTGTGCATCGGAAAGTGTAAAGCGTTCCATCAATCTTGCTTTTGCCACCTGGGTGTTTTCCGAACCACGGATGATACGGATGACTTCATCGATGTTATCGAGTGCTTTTAAGAGTCCTTCCAGGATATGGGCACGTTCTCTTGCTTTGTTCAGATCGTACTGGGTTCTTCTGGTCACAACATCTTCCTGATGTGCCAGGTAATGTTTCAGGATCTCCATCAGGTTCATGACTTTCGGCTGGTTGTTGACCAGTGCCAGCATGATCACGCCGAAGGTATCCTGTAACTGGGTATGTTTATACAGTTTATTCAACAGCACGTTTGCATTGACATCTCTTCGCAGTTCAATGCAGATACGCATACCCTCTCTGCTCGAGTGGTCGTTTAATGCCGTGATACCGTCGATTTTCTTCTCTTTTACCAGATCTGCGATCTTTTCGATCAGTCTGGCTTTGTTGACCAGATACGGAAGTTCCGTGACAATGATCTGGCTCTTTCCGTTTGGCAGTGTCTCGATATTCGTCACCGCACGGACACGGATCTTGCCGCGGCCTGTCCGGTACGCTTCCTCGATTCCTCTGGTTCCAAGGATCGTTGCTCCGGTCGGGAAGTCCGGTCCCTTGACGATCTTTAAGATTTCTTCGATCTCGGTATCCCGGTTCTCTTCCACGATATTGTCAATGATCTTCACCACTGCTGCAATGATCTCTTTTAAGTTATGCGGCGGAATATTCGTCGCCATACCTACCGCGATACCGGAAGTACCGTTTACCAGAAGGTTCGGGTAACGTGCCGGAAGTACGGTCGGCTCTTTTTCTGTCTCATCAAAGTTTGGTGAAAAGTCTACGGTGTTTTTATTGATGTCTGCAAGCATCTCCATGGAAATCTTGCTCAGACGCGCCTCGGTATATCGCATGGCAGCCGCACCGTCACCATCCACGGAACCGAAGTTTCCGTGACCGTCAACCAGCGGATAACGGGTGGACCACTCCTGTGCCATATTTACCAGGGCACCATAGATAGAACTGTCACCGTGCGGGTGATATTTACCCATGGTATCACCGACGATACGGGCACATTTTCTGTGTGGTTTGTCCGGACCGTTGTTCAGCTCGATCATAGAGAACAGCACTCTTCGCTGTACCGGCTTTAATCCGTCTCTGACATCCGGCAGCGCACGGGATGCGATGACACTCATGGCATAATCGATATACGATTCTTCCATTGTCTTTTTCAGGTCCACCTCGTGGACCTTGTCAAAAATATTGTCTTCCATCTTTTTCTCCTATTGTTATCTTTTGGATTAAATATCAAGATTTTTAACTTTTAATGCATTTTCCTCTATGAACTCACGACGCGGTTCTACTTTATCTCCCATCAGAGTGGTAAAGGTAAGGTCAAGTTCGGATGAAGTCTCATCGTCCATGGTCACACGAAGAAGGACTCTTCGCTCCGGATCCATGGTGGTCTCCCACAGCTGATCCGCATCCATCTCACCCAGACCTTTGTATCGCTGGATCTTGTTGTTACCGTCTCTTCCGATCTCGGTCAGGATGTTGTCCAGTTCCTTATCGTCGTATGCATACCAGATTTTCTTGTTCTTCTCGATCTTATAAAGCGGCGGCTGTGCCAGATACACATATCCCTGTTTGATCAGTTCTGGCATGAAACGATACAGGAACGTCAGCATCAGGGTGGCGATATGCGCGCCGTCGACATCGGCATCGGTCATGATGATGATCTTGTGATACCGCAGTTTGGAAATATCAAAATCCTCATGGATACCGGTACCAAACGCAGTGATCATGGCTTTGATCTCCGCATTGCCGTAGATTCGATCCAGACGGGCTTTCTCCACGTTCAGGATCTTTCCACGAAGCGGCAGAATTGCCTGGGTTGCACGGCTTCTCGCGGTCTTTGCGGAACCGCCGGCGGAATCTCCCTCTACGATGTAGATCTCGCAGTTTTTCGGATCCTTATCGGTACAGTCTGCCAGTTTTCCAGGCAGGGATAATCCTTCCAGGGCAGATTTTCTTCTGGTCAGATCGCGGGCTTTTCTCGCCGCATCTCTGGCACGCTGTGCCAGTACGGATTTCTCCACGATGGTTTTTGCCACGGACGGATTCTGCTCCAGGAAAATCTCCAGTGTCCGGCTTACCACCGCATCGACCGCACCTCTTGCCTCGCTGTTACCCAGCTTCTGCTTCGTCTGTCCTTCAAACTGCGGCTCCTCGATCTTTACACTGATGATCGCGGTCAGACCTTCACGGATATCTTCTCCTGCCAGTTTTTCATTCTCTTTTAACAGTTTATTTTTCTTCGCATAATCGTTAAAGGTCTTGGTCAGAGCATTACGGAAGCCGACCACATGGGTTCCACCTTCCGGTGTCGTGATATTGTTGACGAATCCATACGTTGTCTCGTTGTAAGAATCGTTATGCTGCATCGCCACTTCCACAGCAACGCCGTCTTTCATTCCCTCACAGTAGATGATCTCCGGGTACAGCGCCTCCTTGCTGCGGTTTAAGTAGGTGACAAATTCTTTGATTCCACCTTCGTAATGGAACTCTTTGACCAGTTCTTTTTCCCCGCGCTCATCCGTCAGACGGATCTTCAGACCTTTTGTCAGGAACGCCATCTCACGGAATCTCTGTTTCAGGGTATCAAAATCAAATATGGTTTCTTCAAAGATCTCTTTATCCGGCAGGAACGATACCATGGTTCCTGTTTTTTCCGGATCACAGTCTCCAATGACCTTTAATTTATAAATGGTTTTTCCCCGTTCATATTTCTGACGGTAGACCTTGCCTTCATGGTAGATCGTAACTTCCAGCCACTCGGAAAGTGCATTTACTACAGATGCACCTACACCGTGAAGACCTCCGGATACCTTGTACCCTCCACCGCCAAACTTTCCTCCTGCATGAAGGATGGTGAATACAACTTCCACGGCCGGAATCCCCGCTTTGTGGTTGATTCCCACAGGGATACCCCTTCCGTTATCTATGACGGTAATGGAATTATCTTCCTGAATTTTGACATCGATTACATCACAAAATCCCGCAAGTGCCTCATCCACTGCATTATCTACGATCTCGTAGACCAGATGGTGAAGTCCGCGGATGGATGTACTTCCGATGTACATACCAGGTCTTTTTCTGACCGCTTCCAAACCTTCCAATATCTGGATTTGATCTGCTCCGTATTCTGTACTCATCCTTATCCTCCTAAATTTTTATTTAAAAATCAATTTTCCCTTCGGTCACCCGGAACACCCTGTCAATCGAAAAATTATTCTCGATCAGTTCATCCAGACCGGTACATGTGATCACCGTCTGGATATTGTGGATGCTCTGCAACAGATAATTTTGCCGGTTACTGTCAAGTTCCGACAATACATCATCCAGAAGCAGCACCGGATGATCCTTCGTCACCTTTTCCACCAGGTAGATTTCCGACATTTTCAAAGAAAGAGCTGCCGTGCGCTGCTGTCCCTGGGACCCATACTTTCGAATATCGATCCCGTTGGTCTGTACACAAAAATCGTCTCTGTGAGGACCTACGGACGTCACACGGAAACGAAGATCTTTTTCTCTCGCACTCTGCAGTTTTTCTTCAAATACTTCCTCTTCCACATCCGGTTCATACAACAGCCGGATCTCTTCTTTCTGCCCGGTCAGGTTGCTGTGGATCTGCCGGATGATCTCTCCGAGTTCTTCCATAAACCGCTTTCTCAGAGAAATGATCTTCTTCCCGTAAGAAACCAGCTGCATATCCCACACATCCAGTGTCTCCGTCAGTCCAGGCTGAAAACCGATGTCTTTTAACAGCTTATTGCGCTGATTTAACACCTTATTATAACTCGTCAGCTCCTGTAAGTAAACTTTATTTAACTGACAAAGTTCCAAATCCATAAATCTTCTTCTCTCGGAAGGTCCGTTTTTGATGATATTCAGGTCTTCCGGAGAAAATGCCACCAGATTCACGATACCGAAAAGCTCTGCTGCCTTCCGGATCGGAATCCCGTCGATGGCGATGCCTTTGGCTTTATTTTTTTTCAGATGCATATCGATCTTATGAGATACGCCATCCTTTTTTACCATCATCCGGATATGCGACTCGTCCTGATCAAACCGGATCATCTCTTTATCCTTGCTTCCCCGGTGCGATTTTGTGGTTCCGCAAAGATAGATGGCCTCGAGAACGTTCGTCTTTCCCTGGGCATTGTCTCCGTAGAGAATATTTGTCCCCGGATCCAGAACGATGGACAGATCCTCATAGTTTCGAAAATTTTTCAATTCCAACGATTCAATGTACATACTTTTTATTTTTCAATCCGCAGTTCCTGTCCGTCAAAAGAAACCACATCTCCGTCGTACAACTTACGTCCCCGTCTTATGTCAACCTCGTTGTTTACCTTTACTAAACCATCCTGGATCACCAGTTTGGCTTCCACGCCGTCTTCCACCAGGTTCGCTGCTTTCAGCGCCTGACCGAGCTTGATATACTCGTCTCTCAGTTTAATTATTTCCATTTTTTCTCACTTTCTTACCGTGCGGTATTAAAATTTACCGGAAGAATCAGGTAAATATAGGATTCTTCTTCGTTTTTGATGAAACAAGGAGCCTTTGGATTGACCAGATAAATAGAAATTTCTTCATCGTCGATGACTTTCAGTGCGTCGATTAGAAACTTCGGGTTGAATCCGATCATAATATCTTTTCCTTCTTTATCGATATCGATCTCTTCATTCATGGAACCCATCTGGGAATTGATGTTCAGCTGCATACCGGTATCATCGATTGTAATAATGATCGGTTTTTTGTCACCTTCTTTTACAAAAAGTGTGGCACGGTCGATACACTCGAGGAATTCCCGCTTGTTGATCTTCACTTTTGTCTCATAATCACTCGAGAGCATCTGGTCGATCCGGAAATATTCGCCTTCGATCAGCCGGGAAACGACTACGGTATCATCAAATTCAAAAACAATATGGTTTTCGGTAAAGAAAATCTTCACCTGATCTTCTACTTCACCCGAAAGGATTTTGCTGATTTCATTCAGTGTCTTTCCAGGAACGACAACCTTTCTTGCAGGGTAATTATCTTTCAGTTCGATCTTACGGATCGCGATTCGATGACCGTCGAGTGAAACTACTTTCAGCATATTGTCCTTGATCTCAAAGAGTTCACCGGTCATCAGCTTGTTATTTTCGTTTGCTGCAATCGAGAATATTGTCTGACGAATCACTTCTTTTAATGTAAATTGTGAGATTTCAATACCTTCTGTACGTTCAATAACTGGCAAATAAGCAAAATCATCTCCGGATTTTCCAGGAATTGTGAACTTTGCTTTCTCACAGGTGATCGTAGTATTCAGGTTTGCATCGGTCTGGATGGTTACATCACTGTCCGGAAGTTTACGGATAATATCAGAAAACAGTTTTGCATCCAGGGCAACGATACCTTTTTCTTCTATAATACCTTTCACTTTTGTCTCGATACCCAGTTCCATATCATTAGAAGTGAAGGTGATTTCTGCTGCGGAAGCATCGATCAGGATACATTCTAGGATCGGCATGGTTGTTTTAGACGAGACAGCTTTCAGTGAAATGTTGACGCTCTTTAATAATTCGTTTTTGGCACAGATTAATTTCATAATGTGAATAACTTCCTTCCTTGAACCTGAGGGCTCATGTATAAAAAAATAATAAGAAATCCGTAGTATTCGTAGTAGGGGCTGTGAAAATGTGTAAAAGTGGTGCAAGCCCCGAAAATATAAGGATTTTTCTATGGGATAACTGTGTGCATCCCGTAGAAGGTGCCTGTGTACGGTTTGTGGATGGAAAAATAAGGTTCCGGTTGTCCACAGATTATACACAGCGAATTCACAGACGGAATGTGGATAACTAAAAACTGCTAGAGCAAGCGGCTAATTACCCGGCTGAAGTTTTTTCTTCAGAATCTCGATCGCTTTCTGTGTGGTCTGTGAAGTTTTTAATTCCTGTTCGATCTTGTCGCAGCCATGCATAATGGTAGTATGATCACGGTTTCCCATACACTGACCGATGGATTTTAACGGAATATTGGCAAGTTCCCGGCAAAGATACATGGCAATCTGGCGAGGATAAACGACTTTACTGTTTCGTTTGGTGCCGATAATGTCCTCCGGTGTGATATCATAGTGCTCCGCAACGGTGTTGATGATATATTCCGGTGTGATGATCTTCTTATCGTTCGGGGAAATGATATCTTTCAGTACCGTTTCCGCCAGTTCCATCGTAACTTCCCGTTTTTCAAGGTTCGCGTAGGCGATAATTTTGTTTAAAGATCCTTCCAGCTCACGGATATTGGACTTAATGTTTTTCGCGATATATTCGATGATGGAATCATCCAGGTTGTAGCCGTCCATTTCTTCTTTTTTCCGGAGGATCGCAACACGCGTCTCGTAGTCAGGAGAGGAGATGTCAGCTAAAAGTCCCCATTCAAAACGGGAACGGATACGGTCTTCGAGGATCTCCATATCTTTCGGCGGTTTATCACTGGAGATAATGATCTGTTTTTTGGCTCCGTGAAGAGCGTTGAAAGTATGGAAAAATTCTTCCTGTGTAGATTCTTTTCCGATGATAAACTGGATATCGTCGATCAGTAAAACATCGATGTTCCGGTACTTTTCGCGGAATTTTGTCATCGCAGTGTTGTTTCCGTTTCGGATCGCCTCGATCAGTTCGTTGGTAAATTCTTCACTGGTGGTGTACAGAATCTTGGTGGAAGGGTTTCTTTCTAATATAAAGTGTGCAACGGAATGCATCAGATGGGTCTTTCCAAGACCAACGCCTCCATATAAAAAGAGGGGATTGTAGATTTCTCCCGGAGATTCTGCCACGGCGAGGGATGCCGCGTGGGCAAATTTGTTGTTGCTTCCGACGACAAACGTATCGAAGGTGTATTTCGGATTCAGGTTTGCCATTTCCATGCTGGTATTATAATTAGTAGAAACGGGGACTTCTTTTTCTACATTTTGTACATCTTCCGGCAGGACGAATCTGATATCATAGTCGGACCCGGTCAGTTCTGAAATCGCAACTTTCAGTGGGAGGGCGTACTTTTTGCTGATATAATTCAGTCCAACCTGCTGGGAAGGAACCAGTATGGTAACTACCTGGTCATCGATGTTGTGAATGGTCAGCGGTTTTAACCAGGTTTTGAAAGAGACGTCCGATAATTCGTGTTCCGTCTTTACTGTTTCCAATATTTCGTCCCATTTTTCGTAAATAATGTTCATGATTTCCTCCATAAGTGCAAGGCAGCTGATAGAACGAGCTACTTTCTCTACCATATCTTATAATAAAATGTGGATTTTAGCAACGACAAAATGTGGATAAGTCGATAAAAAAACGGAGGTAAAATACTTATCCCGTGGATAAATAAAAGGGTAGCAGGAGTTATACACATCGAAAAAGGAGGAAAAACAGGGAATTATGGGAATTGTCCAAAATGTATACACATCATATACACCACTTATCCACAAGTTATCCACATCCGGTGGATAACTTACGTAAACCATGTGTACAGGCTGTGCAAAGATGTGCGTAACCGAAAAAGGGGGATTCGGTCTGCTATCGGGAGCACGGAGATCGGCGGAGCGCGGATGATCCCGGGAGCCGGATTTTAAGAAAAAAATGAAAAAAATCAGGAAAAAACCGCGATTTGACTTGACTTGCCATTTATTTATGAATATAATTGAAACGATGTTTTCTGACATACATGAAAAGACGATTATAACCGAATAACGGATATTAAAGGAGGTGCCTTAGATATGAAAATGACATTTCAGCCGAAAAAAAGATCCAGAGCAAAAGTTCACGGATTCAGAGCAAGAATGAGCACAAAAGGTGGCAGAAAAGTTCTGGCTGCCAGAAGATTAAAAGGAAGAAAAAGCTTATCAGCATAAGACATAAGACCGCATACATTGTGGTCTTTTCTTCTATCTAAAAGATTTTAAAAAATTTTTCTTTAAAGGTAAGGAATTTCTATGAAATATAAAGATGCAGAGAGCTTAAAAAAGAACAGAGATTTTCAGCTGGTATATAAAACAGGAACATCTTATGTAAATAAATATTTAGTCATGTATGCGAAAGAGAATCAGCTGGGGAAAAACAGAATCGGAATCTCCGTCAGTAAAAAAGTGGGCAACAGTGTAGTGCGCCACCGGCTCTGCAGACTGGTAAGAGAAAGTTACCGGCTGCATGAGGATGTATTTCGTAGAGGGTTTGATATTGTTGTGGTAGCCCGCGTGAGTGCAAAAGAGAGAACGTTTCGTGAGATTGAGAGTGCATTCCTACACCTTGGCAGGTTACATCACCTTGTAGAGAAGGAAGAACATGAAAGCAATATTGATTAAAGGAATCAGATTCTACCAGAAATATATTTCCCCTTTAAAGAGTACCAAGTGTCCCTATTTTCCGTCCTGTTCGCAGTACGGACTGGAGGCAATTGAAAAATACGGAGCGTTTAAGGGCTCTCTTTTAGCCATATGGAGGATCTTACGGTGTAACCCGTTCTCCAAAGGCGGAGTGGATCCGGTTCCGTAGACTGATGTAATGGGAATTACATTTAAGGAGGAAACATAATTGAATATCGTAATGACGAAGGTTTCGATGCCTATTATCGGATGGGTAAGTGAGATTCTGGGATGGATGATCAATGTGATATACAGCGGTCTGGAACTGATCGGGATCACAAACATCGGTTTGTCCATTATTTTATTTACACTGGTTGTATATCTTCTGATGACTCCGTTGCAGATCAAACAGCAGAAATTCTCCAAATTGAACGCTGTGATGCAGCCGGAGATCCAGAAAATCCAGAAGAAATACAATGGTAAAAAAGACCAGGATTCTATGATGAAGCAGAATGAGGAGATCAGTGCTGTATATCAGAAATATGGTGTATCTCCAACAGGAAGCTGCGTACAGCTGTTGGTTCAGATGCCGGTTCTGCTGGCTTTGTACCAGGTAATCTATCACATTCCTGGATATATCTCCGGAGTAAGAAACGTATTTACCGGACTGACCGCAAAGATCATGTCTGTCGATGGATTTGGCAGCATCATCAGCCAGTTCTTAACCGACAACAAGATAACAATGACCGGAATCTCAGCCAATACAGAATTTACCAAGACAACAACGATTGATTTTCTGTACAAACTGTCCCCGTCACAGATGGAAAAATTCTCACAAATCAGCGATTTCAGCGGATTTTCCGATCTGTTCGATAAAGTAGCGCAGCAGACCAGCCATATGAATACGTTCCTGAACCTGAATATCTCAGATACCCCGCTGGCTATTATCAAAAGCGGTATGGCACAGGGCGGAGCAGCAGGATACCTTCTGGTATTTTCCGCTGCCATGGTTCCGATCCTTGCATGGCTGACACAGTGGATGAACTACAAACTGATGCCGCAGCCAAAGCAGGCTCCGAACAGTGAACCGAGTGCAATGGAAGCTTCTATGAAGAGCATGAATACGTTCATGCCGATCATGTCTGCCGTATTCTGTTTCTCTTTCCCGGTAGGTATCGGTATTTACTGGGTAATCGGTGCTGTGATCCGTTGTATCCAGCAGCTGGTGATCAACCGTAAGATGGAGCAGATGGATATGGAAGACCTGGTTCGCCGGAATCAGGAAAAGATGAAGAAAAAGATGGAAAAAAGAGGTGTGTCTGCACAGCAGATCAACCAGCAGGCAAGAATGAATGCACGAAACATTCAGGCACCTGATAAAACATCCGGTCTGAGTCAGGAAGAAAAAGCTGCACAGAGAAAGAAAGCAACGGAATATTATAATAACGCCAATGTAAAACCGGGCAGTCTGGCTGCCAGGGCGAACATGGTAAAACAGTTTGACGAAAAGAACGCGAAGAAGAAATAGGGGGAGAAAGGGCTATGGAATTCAAAGAGATTACTGCGAAAACCGTCGATGAAGCCATTACAAAGGCTTGTCTGGAGTTCGAGACTTCCAGTGATAACTTAGAGATTCAGGTTGTCCAGGAGGGTACTTCCGGTTTCTTGGGATTTATCGGCAGCAAACCTGCCGTGATCAAAGTTCGTAAAAAGGTGCAGGAAGAAGAATTCGACATCTTAAAAGAGCTTGCAAAAGAAGAGAAAAAGGAAAAGAAAGCCCCTGTTAAGGAAGAAAAGAAAGAACCCAAAAAAGAATTCAAAAAAGAAGTAAAAAAAGAAGCCAAACCGGTAAGAGAGCCGAAAAAAGAGACTGCTGCCAAACCGCAGACAGAAAATAAGGAAGTAAAACCGGTGGCAAAAGAAGCACAGCCGAAGCCGGAACCGAGAAAACCGGTTGTCCGTACCGAAGAACAGGTACAGCAGATGAAACAGGATGCAGAAAAATTCCTGACCGGCGTATTTGGTGCAATGGAACTTCCGGTGGAGATTATCATGAACTATGATAAGACCGCCGATTGCCTGGAAATCGATTTTGCCGGCGAGGATATGGGTATCCTGATCGGTAAGAGAGGACAGACACTGGATTCTCTGCAGTATCTGACCAGCCTGGTTGTCAACAAAGAGCAGCAGGATTATGTCAGAGTGAAAGTAGATACCGAAAACTACAGAAGCCGCAGAAAAGACACGCTGGAAAACCTGGCAAAAAACATTGCTTTCAAAGTGCGTAAAACAAGAAAGCCGGTAGTGTTAGAACCAATGAATCCTTATGAGAGAAGAATCATCCATTCTGCACTGCAGGGAAACAAGTACGTGGAAACATACAGTGAGGGCAATGAACCTTACCGTCATGTCGTAGTTGTTTATAAAGGTAAATAAGTAGTTGAATGGAAAAGATGTTATTTCACGGGGCGTGAGTAGCATCTTTTCCTGTTTTAAGGAGTAAGACAGAGATGACAGGAGATACGATTGCGGCAATTGCCACAGCGATGAGTGCTTCAGGAATCGGCATTATCCGTATCAGCGGTGACGATAGCATGGAGATCATCAGCAAAGTATACCGCTCAAAAGGCGGAAAAAAGAAGATAAAAGAAGCCGAAAGCCATACGATCCATTACGGATTTATCTATGACAACGATACCATGATCGATGAAGTCCTGGTGATGATCATGAAAGGACCGAGAAGTTATACCGGAGAAGATACGGTGGAGATCGACTGCCACGGCGGCGTTCTTGCCATGAAAAAGGTACTCGAAGCCGTGATCCATGCGGGTGCAAGACCGGCGGAACCGGGAGAATTTACCAAGCGTGCCTTCTTAAACGGAAGGATCGATCTATCTCAGGCAGAGGCGGTGATCGATGTGATCCAGGCGAAGAATGAATACGCACTAAAAAGCTCGTTAAGCCAGCTGAAAGGCTCTGTCTTAACGTCCATCAAAGAGATCCGAAGCAGTATCCTGTATCATATCGCGTATATTGAATCGGCGCTGGATGATCCGGAACATATCAGTCTGGACGGGTACAGCGAAAAACTCGCGCAGACGGTAGAAGAGGAAAAGAAGAAGCTCCGTCGTCTGGCGGACTCTTTTGACGAAGGAAAGATGATACGGGAAGGTATCCGGACCGTGATCGTGGGAAAACCGAACGCGGGAAAATCTTCTCTGTTAAATTATCTGGTCGGAGAGGAAAAGGCGATCGTCACGGATATCGCCGGAACGACGAGAGATGTCCTTGAGGAGACAATCGTTTTACAGGGAATCTCCCTTCGGATGATGGATACGGCGGGAATCCGGGCAACGGAAGATGTGGTGGAAAAAATCGGCGTGGAGAGAGCCAGAGCTTACGCAAAAGACGCGGATTTGGTATTATATGTCGTGGATTCCTCCATTCCGTTAGATGAAAATGATGAGGAAATTCTGGAGATTCTCCGGGATAAAAAAGCGATCATTCTGTTAAACAAGAGCGACCTGACTCCGGTGGTGACAAAAGAGATGCTGGAAGCGCGCACGGATATGCCGGTGCTCGCGATCTCCGCAAGACAGGAGCAGGGTGTAGAACTTCTCGAAGAACAGATCAAATCGATGTTTTTTGCAGGAGAATTGTCCTTTAACGATGAAGTATATATTACGAATGTCCGCCATAAGACGGCGCTTGAGGAAGCGTATCAGAGCCTTACGATGGTGGAAAACAGCATTGCCATGGAGATGCCGGAAGATTTCTTCTCTATCGATCTTATGAACGCATATGAGGCGCTTGGAAGGATTGTGGGAGAGTCGGTTGGAGAGGATCTGGTCAATGAGATCTTCAGCAAGTTCTGTACCGGCAAGTAAGAGTGGCAGAAGGAGAAAGAAATGAACAAACTGGTGGAATATATAGATGTCGCCGTTATCGGAGCCGGACACGCCGGCTGCGAGGCATCACTGGCAGCAGCCAGACTGGGGCTTGAAACTATGGTATTTACCGTCAGTGTGGACAGCATCGCGATGATGCCGTGTAACCCGAATATCGGAGGAAGCTCCAAGGGGCATCTGGTAAAAGAGATCGATGCGCTGGGCGGAGAGATGGGAAAGGTCATCGATAAGACCTTTATCCAGTCCAAGATGTTAAACAAATCCAAAGGACCTGCAGTCCATTCCCTGCGTGCCCAGGCGGATAAGAAAAATTACAGCAATACCATGCGCCAGGTGCTGGAAAATACGCCGCATCTGACGATCAAACAGGCGGAAGTGACGGAACTGATCGTGGAAGACGGTACGGTCAAAGGCGTAAAGACGTACTCCGGTGCGACCTATTATGCAAAGGCAGTGGTACTGTGTACCGGAACCTACCTGAAGGCGAGATGCATCTACGGAGATGTCAGCAATTATACCGGTCCGAACGGACTGCAGGCAGCCAATTATCTGACAGATTCCCTGAAGGCGAACGGTGTGGAGATGTTCCGTTTCAAGACCGGAACACCGGCGCGTATCGACAAACGGTCGATCGATTTTTCAAAGATGGAAAAGCAGAAGGGAGACGAGAGAGTCGTTCCGTTTTCTTTCTCCACCGACCCGGAAAGTGTCCAGATCGATCAGGTATCCTGCTGGCTGACCTATACCAACGAGAAAACCCATGAGATCATCCGGGAAAATCTGGATCGTTCCCCGCTGTATTCCGGTATGATCGAGGGAACCGGTCCGCGGTACTGTCCGTCGATCGAGGACAAAGTGGTAAGATTTGCAGATAAATCCAGACATCAGGTATTTATCGAACCGGAAGGGCTGAACACGAATGAAATGTATGTCGGCGGTATGTCCAGCTCCCTGCCAGAGGATGTCCAGCATGAGATGTATCACTCCGTACCGGGACTGGAACACGCAAAGATCGTGCGAAATGCCTACGCGATCGAGTACGACTGCATCAACCCAAGACAGCTGATGCCGACACTGGAATTTAAAAATATCAAAAACCTGTTCAGCGGCGGTCAGTTTAACGGAAGCTCAGGATACGAGGAGGCAGCCGCACAGGGGCTGATCGCGGGTATCAACGCGGCACTGAAAGTAAAGGGTGAGGAACTGCTGGTACTCGACCGTTCCGAGGCGTATATCGGCGTTCTGATCGACGATCTGGTAACGAAAGAAAACCATGAGCCATACCGTATGATGACAAGCCGTGCCGAGTATCGTCTGCTGCTCCGTCAGGATAACGCGGATCTGCGGCTCCGCGAAAAAGGCTACCGCGTCGGACTGATCAGCGAGGAACAGTATCAGGATATTCTTGAGAAAGAACGGCTGATCAAAGAAGAGATCGAGCGTGTGGAACATGTCAATGTGGGAGCATCCAAACCGGTACAGGAACTTCTCGAACAGTATGGAAGTACCCCGTTGACCTCCGGCTCCACACTGGGCGAGCTGATCCGCCGCCCGGAACTGAACTACGAAGCACTGGCGCCGATCGATAAAAACCGCCCGGAACTTCGCTATGATATCCGGGAACAGGTCAACATCAACATCAAGTACGATGGCTACATCACCCGCCAGTTAAAACAGGTGGAACAGTTCAAGAAACTGGAAAGCAAAAAGATCCCGGAAGATATGGATTACGATCAGGTGAAGAGCCTGCGCATCGAGGCCGTACAGAAATTAAAACTGTACCGCCCGGTAAGCATCGGTCAGGCATCCCGTATCGCAGGCGTATCCCCGGCGGATGTATCGGTATTGCTGGTATATCTGGAAAGTCATCGCGTGTAAAGAAGATATATAGGGGCGGCAGCAGAGGTTTCTGCTGCTGCCTGTCTAAGTGCATATGGAAAAAAATGTAAAAACAGAAAGGAACAAGCATGGCTCAATACGATACCACATGGTTTGAAAAAGGACTTGCCGAGCTGGAGATCACATTAAATGAAAAACAGATCGAACAGTTCCTGACCTACTATGAACTTCTGGTGGAATGGAATACAGTAATGAACCTGACTGCCATCACCGAATACGAAGAAGTCATCACCAAACACTTCCTGGACAGCGTAGCGTCCGTCAAAGTGTGCGACTACAGCAAACCGATGAAAATCCTGGACCTGGGAACCGGCGCCGGCTTCCCGGGCATCCCGTTAAAAATCGCCTTCCCGGATCAGGAGATCGTCCTTCTCGACTCCCTGAACAAGCGCGTCAAATTCCTGAACACCGTCATCGAAACCCTCGGTCTCACCGGAATCCGCGCCATCCACGGAAGAGCCGAAGACTACGCCCGTCAGGCAGATTACAGAGAACGGTTCGACCTGTGCGTCTCCCGCGCCGTAGCCAACTTAAGCACCCTGTCCGAATACTGCCTGCCCTATGTAAAAGTGGGCGGTCACTTTATCCCGTATAAATCAGGAAAAATCCAGGATGAACTGACCGGAGCCAAAACCGCCATCAAAATCCTCGGCGGCAACCTGGAAAAAACCGAAAAATTCCAGCTGGCAGACACCGACATGGAACGCTCCTTCGTAGTCATCCGAAAAACCAAACCAACCGGCAAAAAATTCCCAAGAAAAGCCGGTTTACCATCCAAAGAACCAATCAAATAACACATGAACATAAGAAAACCCCGTGAGAAGCCGAAAAACGGCTCAAAACGGGGTTTTCCTGTACAAGTCAACAAACACTCCACTCACATAGCAGAAAACGCGAATATAGGGCAAATACGGGAAGAGTAAAAAATAAAGACAGAGAACAGATGTAAAGTGTCAGGCATGCGAATCTGAAAACAGACCAGAGAAAAAAGTATTTTCATAAATATTTTTCTACTACGCGCACCTAAAAATCAGTCAAATCACACACATTTCACAAAGAAAACACAAACATTTCGAAACTTCATCACACTTTCTCTATAAAATAATACCAATAAAGGAGGTAACAAATTGTGATAGAAGTGAAGAATTTAGTAAAGAAATACGGTGATCACACCGCTGTCGATCACCTGTCATTTCACGTGGAAAAAGGCCAGATCTACGGCTTCTTAGGCCCCAACGGCGCCGGAAAATCCACAACCATGAACATTATGACCGGCTACATCGCGTCTACATCCGGCGAAGTCCTGATCGACGGACATAACATTCTGGAAGAGCCGGAAGCCGCGAAAAAATGCATCGGATACCTGCCGGAACAGCCTCCACTGTACTTTGATATGACGGTAGCTGAATACCTGAAATTCGCGGCAGAACTCAAAAAAATCCCGAAAAACGAAAGAGAAACCCAGATCGAACAGGTTATGGAACTGACAGGCATCACCGCGATGGCAAACCGCCTGATCAAAAACCTGTCCAAAGGATACAAACAGCGAGTAGGACTTGCTCAGGCGATCCTCGGATATCCTGAGATCATCATTCTGGATGAGCCAACCGTAGGACTCGATCCGAAACAGATCATCGAGATCCGTGAACTGATCAAGAAACTCAGCGAAGAACACACCATTATATTAAGTTCTCATATTCTGTCAGAAGTAAGTGCTGTCTGTGATTATATCATGATCATCAACCACGGAAAACTGGTTGCGAGTGATACCACAGAAAACCTGAGGAACCATTCACTGGGAAGCAACACCCTGGAACTTACCGTAAAAGGAGAAAAACAGGACGTTAAAAATCTGTTGCGCGGAGTAGAAGAAATTCAAAAAATAGAGTGGAAAGCGGAAGAAAACGAAAAAACAGTGAGTATGGTGATCACAACAGAAGAAAAGACGGATATCCGTGAAAAACTGTTTTATATGATGGCAGATGCAAAAATGCCGATCCTGAATATGCAGTTTACGAAAGTATCCCTCGAAGACATCTTCCTCGAACTGACACAAAACGAAACAGCCCCTGTTACGGACGAACAGGACACCGAACCGGAGTCCGTACCGGAAGATGAAACCGGTACAGACGCGGAAAAAGAGAATGAAACAGAACAGGAGGCTCACGATGAAAGCGATTTATAAGAAAGAAGTAAAAAGTTATCTGACCTCTATGATCGGATATGTATTTATATTTTTCATTCTGCTTCTGGAAGGCATCTATTTTACCGCCTATAACCTGCAGAATGCATACCCGTTATTTGGCAACACCTTAAGTGCCATTACCGTTATGTTCCTGATCCTGGTGCCGATTCTGACGATGAAAACCATCGCAGAAGAACGCAAACAGAAGACCGATCAGCTACTTTTGACAGCTCCGGTATCGGTTGGTGAGATCGTTACCGGCAAGTTCCTGGCAGTATCTACCGTTTATGTGATCCCGCTGCTGATCATCTGTCTGTATCCGCTGATCATGGGAAAATACGGCACGGTATCCTATGCGATGGCATATACGGCAGTGCTTGGATTTGCCCTTCTCGGATTTGCTCAGATCGCAGTCGGAATCTTCTGGTCATCTGTTACGGAAAATCCGGTCATTGCAGCAGTTGTAACCTTTATCGTACTGTTTATCTGCTACATGATCACCGGTATCGGATCCCTGATTCCGGACAGCTCCATGGCGTCTCTGACCTGCTATATGATCCTGGTTCTGCTGGCTGCTGTATGGATTTACCATATGATCCAGAACCTGTGGATTGCAGCGGTTATCGGTATCGCAGGGGAAGCGGCGCTTGCCATCACCTATATGGTAAAATCCACACTGTTTGAGGGAAGCATTCAGAAATTCCTGGATGTTTTCAATATTACCAGTCACTTTGATAACTTTACAAACGGTATTCTGGACCTGCAGGGAGTGGTATATTTCCTGTCTGTGATCATTATTTTCCTGGTTCTTACGGTTCAGACCATTACCAAGAGAAGATGGAATTAGGAGGCTGGAAGAATGAAAATCAATATCAAAAAGAAATTAAAATCAGCGGGAAGTACCATCAAGGAAATGGGAAGCATCAATAAAAAATCGCTGAAAAACGGTTCTTACAGCATGGCGGTGACTGCGATCGTGATCGCGGTTCTGGTTGTTGTGAACCTGATCGTGGGACAGATTCCCGAGAAATACACGCAGGTGGATGTAAGTACCCAGAAACTGTATACCATCTCAGATGAGACGGTAAGTTACTTGAAAAATCTGGATACGGATATTACGATCTACCATATCGTACAGTCCGGAAATGAAGACTCCATACTGGAAAAAATGCTGACGAAATACAAAGAGGAGTCCAAACATATCACCGTAGAGAAAAAAGATCCGGTGTTATATCCGAACTTTACTTCTCAGTATACGAGCGATGATGTGTCCGATAACAGCTTGATTGTGGTTGCCGGGGACAAGAGTAAAGTCATCAACTACAGCGATCTGTACGAAACACAGGTGGATTATACGACCTATCAGACCAATACGACAGGATTTGACGGGGAAGGTCAGATCGACAGTGCGATCTCTTATGTGACTTCCGAGAATCTGCCGGTGATCTACACGCTGGAAGGTCATGAAGAACTGGAGCTGAACAGCAGCCTGACCGACAGTCTGGAGAAAGCAAATTACGATGTACAGAGCCTGAATCTGCTGACACAGGATGCGGTTCCGGAAGATACCGGATGCCTGCTGATCGCAGCGCCGCAGAAAGATCTCTCGGAAGAAGAAGCACAGAAGATCATTACCTACATGGAAGCCGGCGGAAAAGTGATGATTTTCACGGAATATACCGGAACAGATATGCCGAACCTGAAGAGCGTACTGGAAAATTACGGTGTGACTACCGGAGACGGTGTGATCATGGAGGGAGATACCGGTCATTACATCATGCAGAGACCGTATTATATTGTTCCGACCATTGACAGTTCGGATATTACCTCAGACATTAAGAGTAACAACCGCTATGTGCTGGCGCCGATCTCACAGCCGGTAAAAACACTGAGCGATTACCGTGATACGCTGGAAATTACTCCTCTGTTATCAACATCCGATAAAGCGTATACCAAGAAAGATGTACAGAATATGTCCACCTATGAGAAAGAGGACGGCGATGAAGAAGGCAGCTTCCAGGTTGGTGTTTCTGTAACCGAGCAGGTGGACGATGACAATACCACACAGCTGGTATATTTCGGCTGTGCAAGCCTTCTCGACGAGGCTACCGACCAGCAGGTATCCGGGGGCAATACGGATCTGGTGCTGGCAGTGCTGGGCTGGATGTGTGAAAATGATGCACCGGTCATCGATGTGACAAGCAAGAGCCTGACCATGAGCTATCTGACCGTTCCGCAGTTTGATGCGGCATACTGGAGCATCATCGTGTGCGGTGTGATCCCGGTGGCATTCCTGCTGATCGGTACCTTGATCTGGTTTAAGAGGAGAAAACAGTAATGAAGAAAAAAAGGGGCTTATCTGTAATCCTTGCGGGTGTTGTCCTTCTGTGTGTGCTGATCGTGTGCTATGTTGCACTGTTAAAAGTGAACAGCAGTGAGGAAAAGACAACGGAAGAAGAGACCGCGCAGGAAGAAGCGGCGGCAATCGCCAGTGACGATATCAGTACATTAACCTTTGAGGCGGGGGATCAGACCCTCACCTTCCAAAAGGGTGAAGACAGCTGGACGCTGGAAGGTCAGGAGGATTTTCCGGTGGATGCTTCGAAAGTAGACAGCGCAGTATCCTATCTGGCATCGATCAAAGCGGACCGTACCCTGACGGATGTGGAGGATCCGGGAGAATACGGTCTGGACGATCCGGTCAATGTGATCGAGGTTGTCAAAACAGACGGAAGTACAGAAAAGATTACCGTCGGTGATAAAAACAGTTCCACCGGCAACACCTATATCTGCCTGAACGATGACACCTCAACGGTGTATACCACAGGTACGGATCTTGGAAATGCATTTTCCGGCGGGCTGTATAACTATGCGGAGAGTGAGAGCTATCCGACGATCACTTCCTCCACGATCAGCAAGATTGCGGTGGAAAAAGACAGCAATTCCTATACGCTGACCAATAATGGAAAATCATCGACTGGCTGGTATGTAGAGGGAAGTGATAAAGACAAACAGGAAGCGGATTCCACACAGGCGGGAACACTGCAGAGCACCGTCGCTGGTATTTCCTTTGCCGGATATTACGACTACAACTGCACAGATTGGGCTGTGTATGGCCTTGAGAAGCCGAAAATGACCCTCACAGTCGATTATGCCGAAGAAGTGGAAGCAGACTCCACAGACGACACAGAAAGCGATTTTGAGGCAAATACGGACGATACAGAAGATTCCAGTGAAACGACCACACAGGCAGTGGACAAAGAACTGGTTCTGTATGTGGGAAATGTCAATGAAACCGATGGGAATTATTACGTGAGACTGGGCGATTCCAGTGAACTTCACGGAATTTCCCAGGCATCTCTGGATACATTACTGAACGGAAAAGCCTTTGATTACTGGAAAACATCGATTGATTCGATGACGATCAGTGATCTGGATCATCTGGATGTGACCTATCAGGGAACCACTTATACGCTGAAACGGGTTGTGACAGAAGAAAAAGTGGAGAAGGATGAGAGCAAAGACACAGACGCTGATGCAGATGCGGACAGCGAGGACGCAGACGAAGAAGAGACAAAGACCGTGACCACTTACTATGTGAATGATCAGGAAGCAGACAGTGATGCTTTCACCGCATTCTACCGGGCAGCGGCAGGTATGACATGCCAGAGCCGTCTGGAAGAAAATACAAACAAAGGCGACGCGGAACTTACACTTTCCTATTACGGAACAGATGGAAGTGAAATCACGATCTCCTATACGCCGAGAGATTCCAGCTTCTATGTGATGGAAGATCAGGATGGCAATTATGGACTGGTCAACAAGATGAATGTGAAAGATCTGATCGATGCGTTTTTGACGCTGACAGAGGATGAGAAATAGTTGTAAAAAAGAATAAAATGAAAAAAAGAAACCGAACTGTTTCCGATGAGGAACAGCCCGGTTTCTTTTTTTAACTGATGATACGGGTCATATTTTTAGCTGCACTTTCAATCAGTGCATTTGCGTTATTAACATAGATAACATCCTGAATGCCGTTTTCTTTTACAAGATCGATCAGGTTGCCGCTGAAGTAACGGTAGTCGACAACGTGTACGGTCTGGTAACTGTTGACCAGGAACGGTACGAAAGCATTACCGTAAGACTCTTTGATGACAACGCAGGAGGATCCGTCGGTGATATTCGGGTTATCGATACGTTCGTATGGCTGGTCACCACAGATGAAGCAGAGATATTTGTTACCTTCCGAATACTGAGTTGCATCAGAAACTACATGATCTGTTTTCTGATTACCGTCGGTATCGGTATAGGTCAGATCATTGCAGATCGGTGTATAGGCAACGACTGTATCCGGATTATTTTTCAGGGTGTCGGACTGGTTACTGTACTGGTAGAAGGAACCGATAAATCCCGGATATTCGGTTCTGGTATAATCTGTCAGCGCAGAGGCTGTCATACCCTTGGCTTTCATCAGTTCCCTGTAAGCGTAATAAGCACCGTCAGCGGTCCAGTGGTGGTCGGTCTTAAAGTACAGGTATTCGCTGTTGTGCTTCTTTAAGGTATCCAGAACGCCTACCTGGTTGATGGAAGCGTCCAGATGACCGTTGACGTAAGCGAAAGTGTCTTCCTGACTGTTAGAACCGACTTTCTGCTGGTTTTCTTCATCGACAATGACGGCGATACTGGTAGGAACCAGAATATCGTATACAGTGGCGATATCTTTTAACTGAGCAGCAGCAGAATTCATCATATTGATGTAGGCGTCGGCACCGGCCCGGCTGAAGCCGTAAAGTTCAAAACCGCGGTTATCGGCAATATAGATCTTACCCAGTTTTTCCGGTTCCGCATGGATAGTTCCATCTTCCTCCGGAAGGTCCTCCTCTTCTTCCGGAGTGACCTCAGGTGTCGGTGTGGTTTCCATCTCGGCATCGGCATCCGGAATCTCATCACCCTGAGCAGCATCACCGTAGATTTCCTGTGTGGTAATGCCATACAGTTTTTTCATCTTTGCATTGGCGCTCATCAGAGTTTCCCGGAATGGAAACGTATCGGCGTACCAGGTACTGATATCGGAGAAAAATTCTCCGTTTAGTACCGTGGAAACGGTTGGTTTCGGGAATTTGGAAAGTTCACGCTTTTCCAGCTCCGATTCCTTCGGGCGGAGGGGAAGCAGAAGTCCGAGAAAAGCGATCACAAAAAGGAAAACGAAAAAGGTTCGGATCCCGATCTGCCAGAATCGCTTATGGACAGCATTATTTTTGAGAATAAATTTTTCTTTTTTTTCTTTTTTATTAGTATTCATGTTCAGACAGATCCTTTAAAACTGGAAATATAAAAACGGATTGTAACTGTTTCCGACCAGTGCCAGGAGTGAGAGAATCAGCAATACAGGAGGTATTACAATCTCGTATGCGTAGGTCAGATAAGGAATCCGATAATGCACAAGGTCAAGGCGTTTGATATAAGTGCCGATATTTTTCAGTAACGGTGTGGAAGCGATAATACAGAAAATCAGCAGATACAGATTGTTCTGGAAAAGAACGGAGGTCGAAAGATCGATAAAACCGTTGTGGTTCAGACCAAACATTCCTTTCAGGATCGTTCCCAGATTACCCAGGGATTCGCAACGGAACAATACCCAGCCGAAGTAAACCACGATCATGGCATACAGATGGCTTACAAAACGCGGAAGGCGGGAAAGTTTTTCCAGAAGGAAGGTGTTCTCCATGTAGATAAACAGGAAGAAGTACAGTCCCCAGAAAATGAAGTTCCAGCTTGCTCCGTGCCAGAATCCGGTAAGACTCCAGACAATCAGAAGGTTGATGGTACGTCTGCGGGCACCTTTCCGGTTTCCGCCGAGTGGAATATAGACATAATCACGGAAGAAAGTTCCGAGGGAAATATGCCATCTGTTCCAGAATTCTTTGATGGAACCGGAGATGTAAGGGTAATTAAAGTTTTCATCGTAGTGAAAACCAACCATAAGTCCCATACCGATTGCCATGTCGGAATAGGCGGAAAAATCAAGATAAATCTGCAATGCATAGAACAACATACCAATCCACAGACCGGCTGCCGGAATCTCGGCAATGTCACTTGCAAGTGTAGGAACCAGGGTATCTGCAACCGTTGCACAACCGTTTGCCAGAATTGCTTTTTTGGCAAGACCGATGGTAAAACGCTTGATACCCTTGTATAACTCATCCATTTTCACTTTACGGTTTTCGATTTCATCGGCTACCAGCTGATAACGGACGATCGGTCCGGCGATACACTGATGAAACAGAGAAGCATACAGCAGCAGATTTACAAATTTGCGCTGCGGCTCCACTTCCTCGCGGTATACGTCAATGACGTAAGAGAGAAGCTGGAAAGTGTAGAAAGAAATACCGATCGGCAGAGCAATCTGCGGGATCTCTTTCGGAAAATGAAAAATCGTGTTCGTGATGGATGAAAAGAAGGTCAGGTATTTGAAAATACAAAGCAGACCTAACATAAATACACAGTCACAGATCAGAAAGAGTTTACTTCGTCCGGATTCACGGTACTGATCAATCAGCAAAGCAAAAATCCAGGATGCGAAGACCATGCTGAGCAGAAGCAGAAGATATTTTGGCCCGCCCCAGGCGTAAAATACAAGAGAAAAACCGAGGAGAACCATATTTTTCCGCTTAATACCATCAGCAAAATGATAGGCGATCAGATTTAATGCCAGAAAGAAAAAAACAAAAAATAAGCTTGAAAAAACCATAAAACTCCTTTTGTATTTGCAGATGTAAGCATAATGAAATTGTGCACAGGAAAAAATTCTGTGTTGGGTTAGCGGGTAAAGTTTTCAGATCGTTTAAGAAAGGCAGATACATTCTTGATACCGTCTGTCGGGGCACCGTTTTATATGGAAATCGTATGTGTAAAAGATATAAATAATCAGTAAAATAGATATCAGTCGAATGTAAAAACATATGTATCTATGCCATGATGCGACGAACTTCCACAAAAAACAACAAAAAGTGCTGTACCTATTATAATATAATAACGCAATAATGATGTCAACAAAATAACAGCGGAAAAAGGGGGAAAAATGCTGATTTTAAAGGGAAAACAGGAAGTGAAAGAAAATGGCTGGGGAGGGTAGAAGAAGTGGAAGAAGGATAACTATTATGAACAGAGAAAAAATGTAAAGGATGAAAAAAGGTCGGGCATAGTAGAAGAACATAATGGAAGAAGAGAAGAAATGTTGAGGTGTTGATCAGAATAAAATTTTGTGAATAACGAAAAAAAGAGATACCATATTTTCAGATGTGATACCTCTTTTCTACCATGTGCAATGTTAGTTTTATTTATGAAGCAAAAAAGATATTGACTGCTTCCAGTACCTGCTCCGGAGATTCTATTTGTGGCAGGTGTTTTGCATTTTTTATAATCTCGGATTCGATCGCGGGGTTTATAGAAGTATATAATGCAACACTTTCTCTCGCGCGAGGCTCGGAATCACCCTGCAGGATATAGATGCTGTTGTCGATAGTTTTTAATGCCTGCGTAATGTTGCAGTAGATATATTTTCCGGTAATGCTTGCCAGCAGGTATTTTCCGGCGCCGTTTTCCAGGTGTGCGGATTCGTAGTAAAGATCCTCCAGTTCGGTATCTACATGGAATGGGTTATGCAGATACTTTTCGGTAAAGGCAAGGTCAATATTCGGACGGGAATTCAGAATATTGTAAACCAGAGTACCAATCAGAGGAAGTTCAAGCAAAAATTTGGATGCTTTGGAGTGCCTGTCCGGAATCTGATTCAATACGGCAAGATCTTCCGGATTGATCATCATGATCCGGCGGATGATAGAAGTATCGTTTTTACATGCCATAACAACAAAAGAACCGGATAATCCGCTGGTGATCACATCGGTTGGCTGCTTGATTACGGATTTGATAAAATCGGTGATCAGCTGGACATATAAAAAGTTTGTGTAAGTGATTTTCGGACGATCGGAACATCCGCAGCCCAGAAGATCCATACAATAGACCGTATGATCTTTCGCAAGATGCTTTTTCAGGGATTTCCACTCGGCGGAATTGCTTACAGGGGAAAGATCGTGTAAAAGTAGCAGTGGAGAGCCGGAGCCTTCGAGCGTGTAATGGATACGTCCAAATTTCCAGTCATAGAAATACTGAGATTTATTGTGCAACGTATTGCGGATTACAGCAGAAGCGTTGATCAGTTTATTTACAGCAAAAATACCAGCACCGGTCATAGAAGTAAGGATGCTGATCGTTAATAAACGCTGAACATTTTTCTTCATGATAGATTACCTCCTTGTTTGAATGGCAATTGTTACATCTATTATAAGTCATCCGGGGGGAAGTTACAAACATTTTTTGCATGGATTTTGAAGGTGGGAGAGGAGAATGTTTCACGTGAAACATTCTCCAAAAACAAGGGAGAACAAAAATAATAAAGCTAAAATGGTGGATAGTAATAGCATAGCTACTTATTATAATAGCGTGAACAGAAAATGCCAAATGTTTCACGTGAAACATTTGTAAAAAGAGAAAATAAAAGGGATAATATAAAAATAAGAAAAGGAACGGAATGGTGAAAAGGTTGGAAAAATAAATGAAAATATGAGATGAAAAATGATCGAATGTTTCACGTGAAACATTTAATTGCGTAAGTGCTTAATTTGATAATTATTGTGACAGTAAGTGAAATTTACAAATCACACAGTGAAATATAAATATGAGTAATAAAAACAGAAGAAAAATATAAGGGATTTAATGATATGCTTTGAAATGGAAAAGTAATATTTTGATTTTTAAAATAAAATATAAATGTTTCACGTGAAACATTTTCAAAAATAGATAAGACAATGAGATAAACATTAAAAGACTAATTGAGATGTTTCACGTGAAACATCTCAGCATTATAGGTGAGTATCAAATATAAATGATTTTACCGGTAATAAAAATAATTCTACCAAAACAAAAATCAGAAAAGCCACTTTTCTATGTAAAGAGAAAAAATGTTTCACGTGAAACGTTTTATATGGAATTATGGGAAATCAGGTGCTATAATAGAACCAGCAACTTAGGGATATATGAAAAAGTATAGAATATCCTGAATTTTCAAAGAAACAAATGAAAACAGGGAAAAGTTGTAAATTGAAAGTGAAAAATACAGATGAAAATGAAACTGGAAGGAGTACAGTTATGGGAAGAGCAATAGCGATTGCAAATCAGAAAGGCGGCGTAGGGAAATCTACGACAGCGATTAATTTATCCTCCTGTCTGGGTGCTATGGGACAGAAAGTTTTAACAATAGATCTGGATCCCCAGGGAAATACCACCAGTGGTCTGGGTGTGGATAAGGATGAAACAGAAAATACGGTTTATGAATTACTGCTGGGAGAATGTGAAGTGGAGGATTGCCTGCAAAAACTGGAATTTGAAGGAGTATCTCTGATTCCTTCGAATGTCAATCTGGCAGGCGCAGAGATTGAACTGATCAGTATCGAGGACAAAGAGTATATTTTACAGAATAAAATCAGTAAGATCCGGGATCAGTTTGATTTTATTATTATCGACTGCCCGCCGTCACTGAATATGCTGACAATCAATGCGATGACGACAGCCAATACTGTTCTGGTACCAATCCAGTGTGAATATTATGCGCTGGAAGGACTTTCACAGCTGATGCACACGATCGAACTGGTACAGGAACGACTGAATCAGGATCTGGAGATGGAAGGCGTTGTATTTACCATGTATGATGCAAGAACAAATCTCTCTTTACAGGTGGTGGAAAATGTAAAGAATAATCTGAATCAGACAATCTATAAAACCATCATTCCAAGAAATGTACGTCTGGCAGAAGCACCGAGCCATGGACTTCCGATCAATTATTATGATGCGAGATCGACAGGAGCAGAAAGTTATCAGCTGCTGGCGGAAGAAGTAATACACAGGGGGGATGAAGAATGGCAGTAAAAAAAGGTGGTCTGGGAAAAGGTTTGGACTCTTTGATTCCATCTGGAACTCCGAAAAATAAAAAAAGTGTTACAGAAGAAAAAAAACAACCGGTAAAAGTAGTGGAAAAAGTGGTAGAAAAGATTGTTGAGAAACCGGTAGAGTTAAAAATGAAAATCACAGAAGTAGAGCCGAACAGGGAGCAGCCAAGAAAGAATTTTGATGAGGATGCACTGCTGGAACTGGCAGAATCCATCAAACAGTTCGGCATTCTGCAGCCACTGCTGGTGCAGAAAAGAGACGATTATTATGAGATCATTGCCGGAGAGCGCAGATGGCGTGCAGCAAAACTGGCAGGATTGAAAGAAGTACCGGTGATCATTAAGGATTTCTCAGATCAGGAAGTTGTAGAGATCGCTCTGATTGAAAATATTCAGCGGGAAGATCTGAATGCGATTGAAGAAGCGGTTGCCTATAAACGGCTGATGGAAGAATTTCATCTGAAACAGGATGAAATCGCGGAGCGAGTATCCAAGAGCAGAACAGCGGTTACGAATGCGATGCGTCTGCTGAAACTGGATGACAGAGTACAGGATATGCTGGTACAGGATATGATTTCTCCGGGACATGCAAGAACACTTCTGGGAATCGATGACAAGGAACAGCAGTATAATCTGGCAATGCGGATCTTTGATGAGAAGTTGAGTGTCAGAGATACCGAAAAGATTGTAAAAGATTTACAGAAACCGAAAAAAGAAGAAAAGAAAAAAGAAGTCGATACACAGATGGAAGTGATCTATCAGCAGTTGGAAGAACGGATTAAGTCTATCGTGGGAACGAAGGTTTCCATCCAGCACAAGAATAAGAACAAGGGAAAAATCGAGATTGAGTATTATTCCCAGGAGGAGCTGGAACGGCTGATCGACTTGTTTGAATCTATAAAATAGAAACAGATCGTATACATACTCGAGAAAACAGAAAGGGTAGAATCATAAATGAATAATTTTTTTGATGCAATAGGCATTGATCTGGGAATTCTGGTAGTCATGCTTATGGTGTTGGTACTGGTACTGATTGTACTGGTGCTGAATGTTTCTCTGGGACTGCACCGGCAGAAACGCCGTTACAACATGTTTATGAAGGGCGCAGACGGACAGAGCCTGGAGAGAGTATTTTCACAGAAACTGAAAGAGGTGGACAGACTTTCAAGAGTCAATGAACACAGTCTGGAAGAGGTCCGGGGATTAAAAGATATGCTGTCAAAATCTCTGACAAAGTACGGAATCGTAAAATACGATGCATTCGATGATGTGGGCGGAAAACTGAGTTTTGCGATTGCTCTTCTGGATAAAAACAACACCGGATTTATCCTGAACGCGATCCACAGCAGAGACAACTGTTTCTTCTATATTAAAGAGATCGTAAAAGGGGAATCCTACATTCTGCTCAGTTCAGAAGAAATGGATGCACTGCGGCAGGCAGTTCATTTTGGAGAAAATAAAGTGCAATAAGAATAACAGAAGCAGATGGAACCGATAAAAGGTTTTGTCTGCTTTTTGTATTATTCGGGGGATTGTATTTATCAAAGAACCGTATGAATCCTACTTGAAAAAAAGGCAATACTATTATAAAATAAAGAGAATGATTACTTATTATAATAAAGAATAAGGAAAAGAACCAGTAACCTGAAAGAGGGAGGAAAATATGTTAGATATCAAGTTTGTCCGGGAAAATCCGGATGTGGTAAAAGAAAATATTCGTAAAAAATTCCAGGATCAGAAAATCCCGATGGTAGATGAAGTCATCGCTCTGGATCAGGAAAACAGAAATATTAAACAGGAAGTAGAATCCCTGCGTGCAAATAAAAACAAAATCAGCAAACAGATCGGTGCGCTGATGGCACAGGGTAAAAAAGAAGAAGCAGAAGAAGTGAAGAAAGAAGTTGCAGCTTCCGGTGCAAGAATCGATGAACTGTCTGCAAGAGAAAAAGAAGTAGAAGAAAAGATCAAAACGATCATGATGACAATCCCGAACATCATCGATCCTTCTGTTCCGGTTGGAAAAGACGACAGCGAGAACGTAGAGATCGAACGTTTCGGTGAGCCGGTGGTTCCGGATTTTGAAGTTCCGTATCATGCAGAAATCATGGAATCTTTCGATGGTCTGGATTTGGACAGTGCAAGAAAAGTAGCAGGTAATGGTTTCTATTATCTGATGGGCGACATCGCAAGAATTCATTCCGCAGTTATCTCTTACGCAAGAGATTTTATGATCAACAAAGGATTTACTTACTGTGTACCGCCTTTCATGATCCGAAGCGATGTAGTTACCGGTGTTATGAGCTTTGCTGAGATGGACGCTATGATGTATAAGATCGAAGGCGAAGATCTGTATCTGATCGGAACCAGCGAACATTCCATGATCGGTAAATTCATCGATACCATCCTGCCGGAAGATACACTGCCGAGAACTCTGACCAGCTATTCTCCTTGCTTCAGAAAAGAAAAAGGTGCACATGGTCTGGAAGAGAGAGGTGTATACCGTATCCACCAGTTTGAAAAACAGGAAATGATCGTTGTCTGCAAACCGGAAGACAGCAAGATGTGGTTCGATAAACTGTGGCAGAACACCGTAGAACTGTTCCGTACTCTGGATATTCCGGTTCGTACTCTGGAATGCTGCTCCGGTGACCTGGCTGACCTGAAAGTGAAATCTATCGACGTAGAAGCATGGTCTCCAAGACAGAAGAAATACTTCGAAGTAGGAAGCTGCTCTAACCTGGGTGATGCACAGGCCAGAAGACTGAAAATCCGTGTAAACGGTGAAAACGGTAAATATTTCGCTCATACGCTGAACAACACCGTAGTTGCTCCGCCGAGAATGCTGATCGCATTCCTGGAGAACAACCTGAATGCAGACGGAAGCGTAAATATTCCGAAAGCACTGCAGCCATACATGGGCGGAATCGAAAAAATCGTACCGAAACATAAATAAGAAATAAAATAATAAAAAGAAACAGCGGCATAGTATGACAGACACCAGATATCCGGATAAAAAGATGGATATCTGGTGTTGGCATGCCGGGGGAAAGTTACCGGGTCATTCCTGTGATGCGGTAACAGAAAATGGATAATAAGAAAGGAGGAAGACTGTATGCACAGTTATCTTCGGGCTATAGGATTTTCAAAACTGGAGCAGAAAGATCTGGATCAGATCCTGCAAGAGGTGATTGTTTCCTGTGATGAGAAAAAGATCGCAGAGCAGGGAAAAAACGAGATTTTTGCGGAATTGTCCCGATATTTTGGTATGAATATCGGACTGCGTGTCTGTGGAACTTATGATGAGCAGGATCAGTTTCGGATGGAATATTATTTTCCGTATTTTGCCGGAAGCGGTATCACCAGTCAGGAAGATGTGATGGTAGAACAACGTTCTGAAAAAGTCTGTTTTTCCGGAGCGTGTGACGATGTGCGTGTGGGTGTGACTCTGATCTTTTATCTGGCAAATGCAGGAGAATATCTGACAGAACGTACCAAGGGGACACCGGGGGAAGGATTCAGCAACCTGACCTTATCCGGTCTTTCTACGGAGGGCAAGATTTTGTTGCCAATTCAAAAAAATATTGCCCAGAGAGAACGGGATCAGCAGCTGACCCGGAAAAGAACGCAGATGATCTACGAAGCGCGCCGGGGAAATGAAGAAGCGATGGAAAATCTGACTATGGATGATATGGATATGTATGCCATGATTTCAAGAAGAATCGCTAACGAAGATATTTTTTCTATTGTAGATACGTATTTTATGCCCTATGGCATGGAGTGCGACCGGTATAATGTAATGGGAGAGATTCTTGAATGGATGGAAACCACGAACAAACTGACCGGCGAGAAGCTGTATCAGATGACAATCAACTGCAACGACCTAATCTTCGATATCTGTATGAACCAGGAAGATCTGATGGGAATCCCGGAAGTTGGTCGAAGATTCAAGGGAATTATCTGGCTGCAGGGAAGCCTGAATTTTTAAGGTTGTCATTTCAGACGTTCTATAGTAAAATAAAAGTATCTGTGAAGGTAGCGAACAGTTACCGAAATAATCTGTAGATTGACAACTCGAAAAAGAGTTGATAATCTTATATATGGCCGAAGGGAAAAATCCCAGAAACCCAGTAAAATCAAGGGTTTGCGGCATGTGTCGTCATAGCTCAGCTGGATAGAGCACTCGCCTCCTAAGCGAGGGGTCGGAGGTTCAAATCCTCTTGGCGACGGGCTTCAAAGCGT